>JGI26540J51217_10001632_pt1 | contig 15588 bp, 6 predicted proteins | sample ThiBio_1000_plan_2_FD_51217 | JGI IMG/M metagenome (IMG submission 51217)
TTAGCAGGACTCACTGAATGTAAAATAACATATGTACTTAATCTAGGTGTGAAAGTCAAAAATGCATTTCCTAAACAATATAAATATTTAAATATTGAATTATAACATATAATTACCTCAACAAAATATTCGTTAAATGTTTTCACATACGAATGAATTTATAAAACAAACAATTACCACTAATGGACGTGTTTTAATGCATTGTAGTGCTGGAATTTCTCGTAGTTCGACTATTGTTTTAGCTTATTTATCAAACATATAACGTATGAACTATGATGATGCATATACATTATTAAAAACAGTACGTCCAGTAATTAGATCTAATATTGGATTTGTACAACACCCTAAAAGAATATTTCCTAATAATTAAACAGATCATAAATGCATTGCCAACATCGTTATCAAGAATTTATCGAGTATAGTTTTCTTTTTTAAATCGATCAATAGCGAGCACGAATGAGTGAAGAACTATCAATAATGTATAATTTCTTTAAAATGTTTGGTGCTAAAATGGAAAGTTTTGTTCTGTCTTTGAGATTCTGTGATATTCTTAACGATGAAACTATATTGGACGATTTTGGGAGGAATAAAAAGAATGTGAAGATTTGGAAATAATGAAAGAAATTGAAGAAGTCACATATACATCATTTCCTAATTTCGATGAATGTGACAATAATGAATTTTTAGAGCAATATTTAAGGAAAAAAACAATAAGAACAGTCGACGTCGCGTCTTTCAATCGATTATTTCACATAAAGTACGACTGCTTCATCTTCACAAAGCAATGATCCAGATGCCTCCAGTAGATTTCGACAATTGATGTACCTTCCTTAGAAGCTACAATCGGAAACCAGGAAAATGCTATTATTTGTAAGGTCTTTTTAATAAAACAGAACAAGATCAAATGATTAATCTACTGCAAGCACAACATTCACAGCTTGCCGAAGAGCCTAAAGTGATAAATAAGAGAAAAGATAAAGAGAAACCAATAGTGGGCATATTCTTTAAACAAAGAACATTGAGTAAACAAAATTTGAATGAATAAAATTAATGTAGTTCATGCGTTATATTATGAAATAAATATTGCACTAGATTTTCAACATCCGATTTTTTTGTAATTTCTATTCCATTTTCTGAAAAAAGGAGTCATTTGCGAAAAATTCGCTCTAAAAATCCATAAAGTTTCTCTGTCTGTATGTCTGTCCCAATCAAATCAGCTTTCAATATTAGAAGAATAACAAATATTGACCATTGACAGGTCGAACTTAATTAGTTGGATCCTAGATAATCGAGGTCGGAGAGTTCGAATCTGGATACAGATTCAGGGTCAAAGATCAAAAGAACATTGATTTGAGACAAACTGCCGTGACGATCGTTTCGACTGAAATTCACAGTCTCATCAGATTGAACCCGTTCATTTTGATTATCATATTCGAGCGTTTAAATTGGAATCTTTACCACATTATCCGCAAATGATAAAATTATTTTCGTTGATATTTCAGCAGCAAATAATGAAACGACTTTGTCAAATAAGATATATGAAAGAATTAACTGAAACCAATTATGATCGATTGAAACAAAAAAATCCATTTTTCAATTCGACAACTCAGTTATTCGATCATACATCTATGGTTAAGTTTCTATTTACTTGTCCAATTGAGATGAACGTCGTGTCAAAGTCAGTGAANGAATTATGTGTATCTANAAATACGAACAAGAATAANAAATGTTATATAAACTTTTTTTAAACTCTTTTCGATAAACTAACACTATACTGTCTACTGTTTCACAATATGAATCAGCAACTAACTAGAACAAAGAAATGTCATGGCAATCGACGTGATCAATGTTTTCGAAAAAATGTCGCAGACAACAAATAAAACCAAAAGTAATAGAAAAATTACTTTGTGATCGAAAAAGAAATCAAAATACAGAAAAATCTATCAAAACAACAATCATCCGACGAATGTGAAGAAGCGTAAAAGAGTTTCATCTACAAAATAAACCAATATAAATCGTACAATATCAGTTTGTATCAAATCGAATATGCTCTCCACTCTTAAGGTTATCAACGCATACGTCAATTTATTTATCATTTTTAGATTTCCATTATATCTCAAACGGTCATCAGATATCATTTTTTCGATATTAATCACACGATTTGGTCTAAAACAGGATATATGCCCAGTAAGATAATCAATTCAGCTTTGTTCCATATAACTAATTATTTCTTATTTCTCTCTCTCTCTATATTTTTTTTTCATCACCAATAGCTTAAGGAACAACTATATAAGATGACTAAATCAACTAACGATACAAAGCTAAGTCTATGTTATCTTCACAATTTTCTTATGGAAATAAAACAACAATTGATTGAAATTAAAAGGGAACATGCAAATATATTGAAAGAAGTACAAAACAATATTCAATGAATCTTATGAATTATTTGCAACAAACTTATTTTACATCACTATGATGTAAAGATCAAGTTCAAAGTCGTCAACAAGCACGGATTGTTCAATCTATTCGAAGAATAATTTTAGAAAAAGAATCTCATAATTCATCTAACAGAAAAGAGCAACAAAATCTATATTGGTTCCGAAGTCGAATTCGAAAAGAAAGTTCAACAATTTTTCTCTGAAACAAATGCTTTCATACAGTTATTCGATTGAAAATACTATTCACAGTCCGACAACGAATATCTCCAAATTTCTTGATCAATTGTCATGGCCAATCTTCGATGAGAAATATAAAATAACAACCATTATTGATGATACTTCGCTCATTGAGGTACTAGTTGATCAACATTTAAAGAGAAGAACATTGAAATCGTCAACTCTTTTCTCAACAATCGACATACGCAACCAATATACAAAGTTACCGCCAGATCTCTCATTGAATATTTTTGTTGAATTTCTTCAAACGCATGGATTGGAGACACCAACAAATTACACACGAATATGACATCCTCCCAATGTTACTAAAACAATACTAGAAAGCCTAATTCATAAAATATCTCGCCATCTTCCATTGTTTATGTTCAAACAAAAACAAAATCAACAATTATTCTATATTTAAGATGAAATATAATCAAAGCATACCAGCTCCAATTATTTGCATCCAAAAGCCTTCAATGCTGTAAACTCATGAGTCCAGTAGCAACAGTCGAAACCGGTCAAGGCAGTTTGTCTCAACACCCTCAATATATTTACCGCCATCTTTACTACAGAACTAATGTTGGCTTTCTTTCTCTTCCTACTATCTTATCATTCATCAAACAGTATTTATTGCAAATGCAACAACGAAAACTTCTCTATAAGAGTAAATTTCATAGTTAAAGGTAAGAAAAAAGAAAAATTTTATATTTCATACAGACTCAGAATATTTTAATTTCTTATAAGTATCTGATTATTTATATTCAATGAAAATGTCTCTCACACTTGAAAACTTACCCATCGAAATGGTCTACCGAATATTGGATCATTTAAGTAACAAAACTTTATACCTATCCTTTATCAATGTGTGCCAACGTCTCAACCGAATCATTTATTCTTCCCAAATATACCAGATAAATCATTACATCTTCTTAGTTTCTCTAACAAAGTAACAGAATAAAAGCGTCATAAAACAATAACTAACCGTTTAAACAATGTATATTATTTCAAGTCAAATGATCAGTCATCGTAACTTCACGATAATGATAGAACTTTTCAAAGTTACAATCTTCACAAATCGACTGCAATTGTCAACCATTTCGAAAACCAAAAAAAAAGACTCCAATATTATTTCCTTTCCTCGCTAAACACTTTACTTTCCCGTCTTGATAATCAAAAACTCTCGAATGTGACCACGTCTTTTCAGTCTAAGTTATTTTTCTTCGCTTTCCCAAACGCTTAATAATATGCCGTGCATTTACTACAGGTGCAATTAACATATATGTAAAGAGATCGACTGGAAAAACAAATCATCTCAATTGACATCAAAAGCAAATCATTGACTTTATATTTGTGATGATACACTTGTTTCTCTAGAATAAACGATAGAACCCTTTATTTTAAGCGAAAGACATCTCAAAGTACATTAGTTCTCTCACCGATCAATATACTAAACATCGAACAAACATTCCGCTTAAATCAGCCGACGATTACGATGATAAATCAATCTTCTATATATATAAAGAAGAATGTCTGTCGGTCTGTTTGTTTGTTCGCTATGCGTTTGAACACAATGCGCGCCAATAACATGAAACTATCCAGAGATCTTCTCTATACTCATGGAAAGGTCGACATCCCCTTTTTTCCGAAAAGAAACAAATGCTGCACTTGCTGCACGCAATCTAAAACACTGACCAATAGGGTTTCAGGATTTCAGAACATGAAAGGAATCGGTAGCGACGGCGGTCGTAGACCGTCTGAACGTTCATCTATAACAACCAACCTGATCCATCTTCTATATCTATATATATCATATACTGAAAACTGAAAAATAGATCTATCTAGATCCACCTTTTCACTTAAAGGCTTACATATTTGTTTTTAATTTCCCTGACTCAGAACAATCACTCAGTACCATCACAGTATAAGCATATACACATCACATGATTATACAAGTACTAGAATTCATTCACGCTATTTTATCTTTTGTGCGATACATACTCTTAAATTATCGCAATTTGCAGCAGGTACCTCCGCTAATTGAATACATATCACAGCTCAACGTCCCAATCTCACCCATCAAACTCACACAATCAAAATTCATATATCCTAATTCAACATATTGTTTCATACCTTTCAAACAAAGATACATATTCCGTGACTCTATCGCTACTCGAGACTCAGCATTGACACCTATATTTACCAGAAATTCCTCCATATAGCATACACATTCACTCAGCCCATTTACCACTCGTCTAAGAAGCGTCACTTTTTTGTCTGACTACTAGCGGAGATATCTACGCACAGACCGATCTTTCGTCCGAATAGACAACTTTTCATCATGTTCTTCACCACCCGTTCATTCCTGTCTCTTTCATACAGACACTCACTACACTCAACCTTCACTGGAATCAAATCGGAGACGAAGGTGCACAATATTTGGGTGAAGGATTGCAACACAATACAATGCGACCATCACTTTTTCATGTTTTCTCCATCACCTCATTCCTGTCTCTTTCATACAGACACTCGCTACACTCAACCTTGAGAGCAATCAAATCGGAGACGAAGGTGCACAATATTTGGGTGAAGCATTGCAACACAATACAGTGCGACCATCACTTTTTCATGTTGTCTCCATCATCTCATTCTTCTCTCTTTCATACAGACACTCACTACACTCAACCTTAAGAGCAATGAAATTAGAGCTCAAGGTGCACAATATTTTGAGCGCCTGATCAATTCAAATAGCTGTTTTCGAGTGTTTTTGTGATTGAAGTCTAGATTTTAATTTTTTGTTCAAGATTGATTAGGATTAGATGGAACTGGATGGATATTCATCATCATGCTCTTTTTTGTGTTTCTGATATGTGATTGTAATAAATGAGAGTGTTAATAATTGTTGCTGATTTCTTGAGTATTGTGAAATCATTTGGCAGGTATTGTGATATAGTCAGAAGTTCTTCTAGTTTTTCTGCGATAGATGATTTTATTGTTATTCTTTCTGTTCTTTATGAATATTCTCCGTTGGAATATTCCATGGTTTCTTTCTAACTTGTTTCGCTGAGGGAATATCTCTAACATTGGATATTCGCTACACAGTTACCTATACATACACATATTTCTCAGTTGTGTGAGACAGTTTTAGTTTGTTATTCTAAATAAACAGATACATCGTCTACAAGACGTGATAGGTATATTCAGTCTGATTGTATGTGATGAAAACTGCTTGTAGGCGTTATTATGTTTATTGATTTTATAGATTCAGTATTCGAGAAAGGAGAAGTTTTTGAAATTTAACTGAAGTGGTGCTTTAGCATTTGTGTACGTATCTTAAATGGATGATATATGGTGTATAGAAGTTGCGATATGGAAATGTTTGCATAAGACGTATTATTCAAGGTTTTGATTAGTTATTAGACTTATTTGGTTCGAAGTGGAGAAAATGTATGATGAACGCGTAAAAAATTCTCAGAACTGAGAATACATTGTGATTTCAGGGTTTGAATACGAAACATTTGTGGGAATATATTGAAAAATGGATAATGAAATTAAATAGTTTTAGTACTACTACTACGATTATTGCTTTGAGGGTGAGAGTGAGTGTGAGGGTGAAAATGTTCTATGTTTATAGTTTGACACTCCCTTTCAGTTCGTATTTCACCAAATATTCTTTTAAACGTTTCATATTAGCTTCATGGGTGATCATTTGAGTCCGGAGCTGATTTGTATCAGTATTGAGAAGCTTAAATTTTAAAGAGATGGATTTTCTACTCATATTTGAATGATTGTGTTGTGTTAACGTTGAAGCAAAATGAGATCCTTATGTCAAACTTTCAAACAAAGGATGCTATAGCCGTGAGAATGACTATTAGTATGTGAAAGCTTTTTAGAAAAGAAATAGTAAAGTAAACCATCATAGGGTCTACTTGAACTTAACAGTTTTGATGTAAAATTGTTAGTATGATAGCTAAATTCCCATCGGTCCTATCACAAAATTATGAGTACTGTCTTTTTGATATTTTGGGCATATACAGCTGACTGTTCGAGAGTCTTTCATCCTCAACGATTTCGTCTATCTCTCGTTGTTCAATTATCATTTATAACATAATTGTTTATTCTAATAATTTACGATGGATATAGTATATGCAACTGCATTTTCTATCGATGGAAGATCTGCGTTTAATTTAAGAGTTTTATGTCGATCAGGTCAAGTTTTATTCATTTTAACTCCATCAAATATCATTTTTTGTTTGAATTTATGAAGAAACAGAATGTATTGAGTATTCTTAATGAAATCGATATTTATTCGAGTATATTTTCACTATTATGTTTTACTTTCCAATGTTCGTGTCGTATATCACGTGAATAGTGGAGTCTTACTTTACTTATTCGCTCAATTGTAATCTCTTTATCAATAATTATTGTTTAAAAGATTATCAATATTTCAGTTTCTATGACAGCTAAAGTATTAATATCAGCAATCGATTGTCTTGTAATCAACGTTCTTCGACTACTTCAATTTACTTATTTATTATAAGAAACTTTATCGTTCTCTTCCTGTAATAACGAGATAAAGTCTGAAATCACATATAAAATCTTTATTGGCGATTAAACTAGGAATATGTGTTATTGGATATAAATCACATGTCTTTTATTAATTTACATAATACGCTATCAGAAAAAAGGATCTTCGAAATTATTAATGATTTTTTGAGCGATCAGAATTAGGGTCCTACGGGAATGATATTTTCCCAGTTTTCGGTTGCTATTTACCACGGGAACAGGAACGATGTTGAAAATGTCATGTTTCCGAAAATATTCTATTTTTTTATTTCATGTATTTTAATTGATATATTCGAAAGTAGATTCTTTTTGAATATCTTCTTTCATGCTTATTTGGTAGTAAAAATGAGAAGTAGAAATATATAATGAATATACCGGGTGAACCAAAAGTTTTGCGACATTTTTTATTTAGCATATATTTTGACTTGAGAAACTGATATAGTATTCGGTCTTGCTTTAAAAGATGCTGCAATTAAAGCTCTACAAAAATGTATAGAAAACTTATTTAATAACAGGTACTCTTAATTTTTATACGATCGATATTGAGAACATGTGTAACACCACAATGTCCCAAAAAGATAAAATCTTTGAACATTTTTATAATATTTTTTATATATTTTGGTTTCTGAAAGTCGTAGAAGTCTAATTCTTTTTTTAGAAGATGCGCAATCAAAAACACTATTATGAGCACACCAATAAAATTCTAATGTGGACTTCTGATGACCTTCCCACACTGAAAATCAAAAGCGCAAAATTTGGCTGTCTGATTCCGCGCTGTTTCTTCTCTTTTGTTTTGAACATTTTTCAGCCTTCGAAATTTAATTCGATGTGAACTCTCAGTTGAAATCATGCACCATTAAAAATACTACAAAATCAATGTAAAACAATTTATATCAACATATAATAGTGGTTTTGTTAATACGAAGAAAGAAAAATATAAAAATTCATTTGCTATTGCTAATTTAAGACCACTTCCCTTATTTTTCATATACTATCGTTTTGATAAAGGATAAATCGCTGAACTTTTTTTAAAAGATGCGGAATCAAAAGCTTTGTAACGTTCGTATCTTCGGATCCGTAATCAAAACCTAAAACGTTCACTGTATATTTAAATTCCCAGAATCGTATTGGGACATTGCAGGCTCCTGTAGTTTTTAAGCATAAACTATGTCAGAATCTTGGGAACCAGTCAACAGAGAATTTTTCTATATATTTTCGTAGACTTTTATTTGCTGCATCGTTTAAAAAAAATCTAAGAGTTTATCACTTTCTCAGGTCGAAATATATGTTCAACAGGCAATGTCACAAAACTTTTGGTTCACCCGGTATGAGTTCATTTATTGATCGTTTGCATTAGCAACATTTCTTTTTGTTGGGGTAAGGATAACAGTGTTTTGAGTGCTCAGTAAACTAGATTTCTTTTTAGAAAAGGGTCTGCGAATCCTTCGGATGAGCGCTACTTGTTCAGAATACATAAACAAATTACACCCTCAAGATTAAGACGCTGTAGAAAGAAACGAATATTTTCCTTGATAGAATCGTTCGTAAGTAAATATTTCAATTCTATTAACTCAACTCCCAAATTATCAACATTAGGTAGAAGACGAAACCAAGAAACTAAATCTAGAATAAAAAATGGAAAAGAATGAACTGTACACTAGATAATGATATTTCAATTGAATCATACTTTGAAGATCAGAATTGAATTCGTTTGGATCTCTAACCATCAAACAAAACATGGTGAATTGAGTGAGTTGAAAACGATCGTCGATATCATTAGGTAAGATTCCTTTTTCAAATGCTAATGCCAATAATCTTTGTATATTGAAAAGGAATACTATTACATAAATTATATTAAAAACATGTGATTTTCACTAGGATTGAGTGAAGATTGGAGACCATGAAGAAACGTCAATGGAAACATATTGTTTGTCATGAAAATTGAGTGCAATTCATTTCATCTGTGACCAAATTAGTTGAAGTCTAGTCGATAGATCATTGAAAGTTTATCTTAGATTTGGTTCATCAGTATTAAATTGTATATTCATTAGATCAATCGTATACAACGATGTTATTTCGTTAAATATGTAGGGTAAAGAAAAAAGTTCTAGTACGTTTCATCTTGAATGATAATATACGCCGACTTATACACAATTGAAAGGACCACAAAGCCAGAAAGGTGTAGCAAATGATTTTGTAAATGTTGATATAATATGTTGATTTAGTTGTCCAGTAAAACGGTTTTCCAAAAGAAAAGACACTTGTTTTAGTTGAATGAATTTTTTACAAAGATTAGCCAAACGATGACTATCAAAACAAGGATTCAAATTGCACCTACAAAAATGAACTAAGTGTAAACTAAGTTCTATGGTATGTATACGGCCGTGCACCATAAATATACAGTCTCGTATACGATGCTGTATGACTATGTGAAATATTTTTGGTAAATACTGGCCATTTACTTAATAGTACGGTCTGTAAGCGGCAAAATTATGACCATATACGGACAGTCCTAACGATAGATCTGGGCCGACAAAATTCATCTGTTCGTTTAACAGTCCGATTTCAAAATGAATATACAAGAGAACATGAACGAAACCGACCTCGACTCCATTCTCCGACTTTCTCATTGAATTCGTATAATTTTACACCCAGAAGTTTCATTTATCGATCTACATCAACGACAGTTCATATTGACGCACCATTAGTTGCTACAACTTTAACAGTAACAAATTCAAATATGGGTAGAAAATCCGTGTCTTTGAAATTTAGGCTTCTGAATACTAATGCATATATCAGCTGCGGACTCAAAAGATCAGCCGTGAAACTAATATGATACGTTTAAACGAAGATTTGGTGAAATATGACCTGAAAGGGAGTGCGAAACTATAAAGGTACGAAATTTGCAACCATCACCCCTCCCCCTTCTCTCTTTCTCACACACGTCACTGACATCATAGACTTACCAATATTACAGACATCATTTAAGAACTAATGTATCTATTTCAATGATCTATTTATATTTTATAACTTAGTTTTCATTTAAAGCCAACCATCGATTAACATACTAAGAAAAAAAATCAGCTCTACAAATCAATTTGAAATTCCGTTTGAATTTGTACTTTACAAACTTTCCTATCAGTTCGTGTTTTACATTTTTCTTGAAGAAGAGATTGCACTGAGCAAATTTTTGAATTTCACCACGAAACACAAGTGTGAACCGAAATTTATCGGAAAAATAACAATAATAGTAGTACTAAAAGTATTCATTTTCTATATCGATATTTCAATATATTCCCACGAGTGTTTCGTCTTCAAACTATGAAATCTCAATACTTTCTCAGTTTCAAGAACTTTTTTACGCGTTCATCATCCATATTATCTATATACTTCGAATCAAATAAGTCGGATAATAAAACAAAACCGTAAATAATACGTCTTGTTTAAGCATTTTCATACCTCAATCCTATACACTATATATCACCGATCTAAGATATGTTCACAAATACTAAAGTACAACTTCAATTATATTTCATTGCAATTTTCCTTTTGGAATACTCAATCGATAAAATCAATAAAGAGAGTAATAAGTACAAGCCGTTTTGATTCTATGCAATCGAACAGCATATAACTGTCAAAAGATTTCAAATTACTCAAGGAATCAGCATAAAATATTACCATTCTCAGTTATTACGATCAAAAATAACAAACACGAAAAAACGCATAATTATGAATAACCATCAAGTTCTATCTATTCGTAATCAATTGTAAACAAGAAAATGAAAATCTAGACTGGAATCACCAACCACCGCGGAAACAGCTATTTGAATTGAGCAGGCGCTTCAAATGTTTCACACCTTCATAACCGATTTGATTGCCGGACAGGTTGAGTGTAGTGAGTGTCTGTATGAAAGAGAGAAGAATGAGATGATGAAGAAAAGATGAAGAAATGATGATCTCACTGTATTGTGTTGCAATGCTTCACTCAAATATTGTGCACCTTCGTCTCCGATTTTATTCCAATCAAGGTTGAGTGTAGTGAGTGTCTATATGAAAGAAAGAAGAATGAGACGATGGAGAAAACATGAAGAAATGATGATCTCACTGTATTGTGTTGCAATGCTTCATCCAAATATTGTGCACCTTCGTCTCCGATTTGATTGTCGTAAAGGTCGAGTGTAGCGAGTGTCTGTATGAAAGAGAGAAGAATGAGATGATAGAGAAAACATGAAGAAGTAATGATCTCACTGTATTGTGTTGCAATGCTTCACCCAAGTATTGTGCACCTTTGTCTCCGATTTGATTCCCTCCAAGGTAGAGCGTAGTGAGTGTCTGTATGAAAGAGAGAAGAATGAGATGATAGAGAAAACATGAAGAAGTAATGATCTCACTGTATTGTGTTGCAATGCTTCACTCAAATATTGTGCACCTTGAGCTCCGATGTGATTCCGTTCAAGGTTGAGCGTAGTGAGTGTCTGTATGAAAGAAAGAAGAATGAGATGATGGAGAAAACATGAAGAAATGATGATCTCACTGTATTGTGTTGCAATGCTTTACCCAAATATTGTGCACCTTGAGCTCCGATGTGATTCTGTTCAAGGTTGAGCGTAGTGAGTGTCTGTATGAAAGAGAGAAGAATGAGATGATAGAGAAAACATGAAGAAGTGATGGTCGCACTGTATTATGCTGCAATGCTTCACCCAAGTATTGTGCACCTTCAGCTCCGATTTGATTGCCCAATAGGTTGAGTGCAGCGAGTGTCTGTATGAAAGAGAAAAGAATGAGATGATGGAGAAAACATGAAGAAGTGATGGTCACACTGTATTGTGTTTCAATGCTTCACCCAAGTATTGTGCACCTTCAGCTCCGATTTGATTGCTCGACAGGTTGAGTGTAGTGAGTGTCTGCATAAAAGAGACAGGAATGAACGGGTGATGAAGAACACGATGAAAAGTTGTCTACTGAGACGAAGGAGCGGTTTCTACATGTAAATCTCTGCTATTATGCAAACAAGAAAGTAACGCCTCTGAGATGAGCGTTAAATGGGCTGAGTGAGTATGTATGCATTATGGATGAATCTGTGGTAACTATGGATGTTAATGCGGAGTCTAGTGTATTGATCTCTGAGAAACCTAATGTACTTCTAGATATGTTTTGCCTAAAATAAAAGATTTTATCGTTCATTCTAGAGAAACAGATGTACGGTCACGAATATAAAGTCAATGATTTGCTTTTGATGCCAATTGAGATGATTTGTTTTTACAGTCGGTTTTGCTAAGTATATGTTAGTTACACTTATAGTAAATGCACGGCATATGATGAAATGTTTGGAGAAGGGAAAAAATTAGTTAGACTGAAAAGACGTGGTCACATTCGAGAATTTTTGTTTATCAGGAGGGGAAAGTAAAGTGTTTAGCGAGGAAAGGAAATAATATTGGAGTCATTTTTTTGGTTTTCAAAATAGTTGACGATTGCAGTCGGTTTGTGAAGATTGAAACTTCGAAAAGTTCAATTATTATCGTGAAGCTACGATGACTGATCACTTGACTTGAGATCATATAAATCGTGTAAACTGTTAGTTATGTTTTATGACGCTTTTCTTCTGTTACTTTGTTAGAGAAACTAAGAAGATGTAATGATTTACCTGGTATCGTTTGGAAGAATAAATGATTCGGTTAAGACGTTGACACACATTAATAATGGATAGATATAGAGTTTTGTTATTTAAACAATCAAATATTCGGTAGACTATTTCTATGGGTAAATTTTGAAGCGTGAGAGACATTTTCTTTGAATGTAAATAATCGAATGTTTATAGTGAGTGAAAATGCTCTAAGAGTGCATATGAAATGTAAAATGTTTCTTTTTTCTTGCGTTTAAATATGAAATTTACTCATATAGGAAAGTTTCGTCGTTTCGGTAGAATAATTACTGCTTGACAAATAATGAAATAGTAGGAAGAAAAAGAAACCCAATATCGGCTCTGTAGTAAAGATGGCGGTAGCTATTTCGAGGGTGCTGAGACAAGCTGCCATGACCGGTGTCGACTGTCGCTACTGGACTCGCGAGTTTACAGCATTGAAGGTTTTTGGATGTAGATAATTGGATCTGGTATGCTTTGATTATATTTTAGCTAAAATATAGAATAATTGTTGGTTTTGTTTTTGTTTGGGCAAACAGTGGGAGATGGCGAGATAGGGTCCGGTACGCTTTGCCGACAGGTACACTTTGCCGATTGAGGGTGTAAACGAATAAAGAATAGCAAATTATAAAAGAAGTTATCAAAATTTAGGATTTATTTCCTGTGAATTTTCAAAAAGATTTTCTTGATAAAAATTAAAAATATTTATAATGAAAGATTATGAGCAATGCCCCGAAGAAAATCGATAACGGATCTATTATCACGATCACCAATCACATTTTGAATTCTAGCTTCTCTATCTTCGTCTTCTTTGCGTTTCTTTGGAGCAGGTTCACCACGTATCGATCTTTCGATTTCCATCTCCACCACATTTTGTTCTTTTTGAATTTGCTTGATCATCGTAAAAATGCCGACATGAGATCGAGAGATTAAGGTTTCCTATCGTCTGTGCCAGGCTTCCACCTTATTTTGCGTTCTTGGAAATCCAAACTCCATGTTATAAAAGACAGACCACATCGAAGGCGGAAATAATGGGTCATGTCGTTGAACTAATCCGTTTCGCATAAGTCTTTTGACTTTACCATGTACATAGTTATCTTCAAACCATTGAATGATTGGCTCAGCATCAGACGGTAATGAATCTTTAAGTTCATCAAATGCATTAGGAATTTCTAAAGGATTTTAAAATGCCAAAGCAGAAATATGTCGTATAAGCAGGCTGAATTTTTCATCATTTCCGTACATTTGAACTAGTCCTGCATCTTGCACACGTCTATATACAGATTGCTCCAGATGAAAATGGTACCCTTTGCTGTGCGCACGTGAAAACTCCGATTTCAAAATCGGTTAAAATAAATTCTGGATTTAAATCAATATTGTTTTCGTCTGCCAATTCATATAGTACCTGAAATAATCGTTGATGTAAATTTTCGGTTTTCCTGCTCATAAGTGCGTAAACTAATGGAACTATCTGGTAATTAACGTTCCCACCAGCAGGTGCATGAATACTGCATAGCTGACGAAATAAAGTTGGTAGTATTTTAAAAGTGCCATCCATAATCCAGAATTTTACTCCTTGGAGCCATTTTATGTTTTGAATTGTCGTGAAAAGTAGTATTCGTTCATTTCCATGTGATATATCCTTGGCAAAAGGTACTCCACTCAGTGTAACAGAAAATTCAGCAGGCAATATGAAATTATTTAATGATTTTGGTTCAACTTCTTGATCACAAACCCGCTTGGCTCGTTTGATTTGTTGCCTTAATGCATTTTTATCTGGTAAACACGGCTGTATATCACGTGGTGTTGTGGCAAGAACATTGGTAATGATTTGTATGGGTAGATCATTGCTAATCTTAGCAAGTTCTTTCATCAGATTGCATGCTTGTAAACATGGAAACTTATTTGCTTCTCCAGCATGATTGTGTTGACTTGAATCAAATTTAGCGATTTTGTGTTGATTTCCAACGCAGATTGTTACAACCCTTGCAGTGCATTTCGTTTCCTTTCGTCCTTTACGCTCGCAAATCCAGTAATGCACGCTATTACGACTTTTGTCCTTGATATATAAAAACCCATCAATATTTATTTTCAGTTTATTTTTTGTGGATTGTATTAATTCGGCATAACGAACTGAATCATGTGCATTGTCTTCATTTGAATCCATGGTTAGTTTAACTTGCTTCGTTAAAAAGAATTGATTCATGAAATACTTTTATTTTTTCTAGCTCACAAAATCACGATCTAATTCTGATTTAGAGAAACGTTCACTTTATATATAATCAAATGAATCGGAAAGTTCCTAAACACAACTCGGAATAATCATAAACATCATAGGTAAATTCCAAAATCATCTAAGAAAGTACTTGGAAAATAGCACATATGATGAAGAGAACAGAAAAAAAACACAACATATATATAATCTATATGGACCTCGTAACATACAGGAAAGAATTTAAAAAAGAATACGATGATAAATTACGTTCTTACACTTTCTATTTTTAAAAGACTTTTCGATCTCATGTCTGAAATGCATGCTAATTCATATAGTATCAATTTTTTTGTCGGCAAAGTGTACCTGTCGATAAAGTGGGTGTCGGTAAAATGATTGCGACCCGCGAGATAATTTATGAATTAGGCTTTCTAGTATTGTTTTAGTAACATTGGGAGGATGTCATATTCGTGTGTAATTTGTTGGTGTCTCCAATCCATGCGTTTGAAGAAATT
>JGI26540J51217_10001669_pt1 | contig 15401 bp, 15 predicted proteins | sample ThiBio_1000_plan_2_FD_51217 | JGI IMG/M metagenome (IMG submission 51217)
CTCGCCGTCCAGGGCGGCCGCAGGCCGTCGCCGCAGGCGATCGCGCAGCGACCCTTGACGGGGAGGCGGGCCGTGCGAAGCTCCGGGCCCCATGCCGCCCGCCGGAGGCGGTCCATCGGGTGCTCGTGCCCGTCGCGACTGACGCCGCTCAACCCGACGCCTTGGAGTTGGCGGGCGCCGTCAGTGGTTCCGACGCCTTCGAGACGTTGGACAGGATGTCGCCGATCGCGCCGGGCAGGCCGGAACCCATGGGCGTGCTGATGAACAGCACGAGCGCGATGAGGGAGAAGACGATCGCTCCCCCGGCCACCCGCGCCTTCGCGCAGATGAACGCGCCGAGGATCGCGAAGAAGATCAGGACGCCGATGCTCATCGCGCGCCCCCGGCGATCTGAACCGTGCTGGCGGCGATCCGTGCGATAGCCGCGGCCTGCTCGTGGCGCCACTGCCGCGTCCAGCCGACGAGGTCGACGCAGCGCCCGGTCGCGAGCACGTCGTCGACGAGACGGTCGAGGACCGCGCCCGGAACGATGTAGCGCCCGCCGATCTTGAGCCCGGGGAATGTGCCACCTCGCAGGTGCCGGTACAGGGTCGACTCGTCGAGTCGCACGATCTCGGCGGTCTCGGCCGCGGTGAAGAAGACCGGCCGGCTCACCACCGTCAGGTCATGGTCGGTGGTCACGGAGCTCTCCTCGTTCGGTCCGGTGGGCTGGGTGTGCAAGTCATGCATCGCGCTTCCCCTCCTGCGCTCAGCTACCAGTTTAACGCTCATATTGAGCTTAGATTGATAGTTAGTCAACAGCGTTCCGCGCGTGAAGTGCGCGCGGGATCGCGCTCTAGCTACGCTCGGCGCACCTCAGAAGGCTGGAGAGTGCGTGAACCAGGACTGGCCCGCCGTCGCAACGGCGCTGCGCGACCGGCTCGACGAACAGGGCATGACGATGACCGACCTTGCGGCTCGGTCCGGCGTCTCGCTGACGACCGTCCGCGAGCTGGTGCACGTGCTCAACACCCGGAAGCGCCAGCCCCGCACGCTCGCGGCGCTCTCCACCACGCTCGGATGGCCCGCCGATCACCTCGGCTCGGTCCTCCGCGGCCGAGGTGGCGAACCGGCACCGGACGAGCTGGCCACCATCCGCAGCGAGCTGGTCGACCTGCGCCGCCGTGTTGAGGCGCTGGAGAAGTCGACCGGCGAGCGGTAGTAGCACTGGCATCTCCCGCTCCTCCCGGTAGGTCGTTCGTCTGTCGTGCGGCACGGGAACCAGAGTGGATTTCTGGAACGCCCACGAACAGGGCGCACTAGGGAGCACACTTGTGCACCGGGCACACGGAACGGGGGGGTGTGTGGCGTGCCGACGAACGAACGGCTGGTCAGGCTGATGACCGAGGCCGGCTTCGTCGACGACAACGGCGATCTCTCCAGGAAGCGCTTCGCTCGCGAGGTGTCGACCGCTGCAGGCGGAAAGACCTACTCGCACACGTACGTCGCGCGCTGGCTCTCCAACGCGCGCCCCCGAGACGACGCCACCCGAGCCGCGATCCGCGAGGCCCTCGGCGTCCATCTCGGCCGTGTAGTCGCTGAGGACGAGCTCGGCTTCGCGATGCCCGATACCGCCTCGTCCGATCTCGGGCTGGCGTACCCCGATCGTCCAGAGACGGGCGTGTCGACCGTCGTCGAGCTGCTAGTCGCGGATCTGGCCGACGCGTCGGCACTCAGACGGGCACCGACGAGCTCCAGCGCATGGAACGACGCCTCATTGGCGTGGTTGGTCAGCTCGCAGAAGCCGTTCGGCGAGGCGAAGCCAGGCAAGATTGGATTGGCTGACGTCGAGCGACTTCGTGCGATGCGAACTACGTTCGACCGGCTCGATGGATCCTTCGGCGGCGACCACGCACGCGGGGCGCTGGTGCACTACCTCCGTGGCGAACTGCCTCGGCTGCTCCGAGCCGACGGACAGAGCGAGGTGCGCAAGGCGCTGTTCGTTGCCGCGGGGGAGGCAACACAGCTCGCGGCATGGATGTCCTACGACTCAGGCCGCCACGGACTCGCGCAGCGCTACTTCATCCAGGCTCTCGGCCTGGCCGACGCCGGCGGCGACCGCCTCCTCGCAGCGAGCATCCTCGACGCGATGTCGCACCAGGCGAGCTTCCTCGGCAAGTACCGCGAGTCGGCCCACATGGCCAGGGCAGCACGACTGGGCACCGAATCGGCCGGCGTCCCGATCCTCACCTCGCACTTCTACGCTATGGAGGCTCGCGCGCTCGCTCGGACCGGGGATGCAGCCGACTGCGACCGCGCCATGACCGGCGCTGTCGAGCACTTCGAACGCGCCGTTGACGGCGAAGGTCCGGAGTGGATCAGCTACTTCGACGCGTCCGAGCTGGCCGCCGAGATGGCCCACTGCAACCGCGATCTCGGCCGACCCGATCAGGCCATCGAGTACGCGACACAGGCGCTCGGCGCCGCCCCGGAGGAGAGCATCCGCAGCAACTTCTTCGTCGCGATGGTGCTCGCCGACGCCCACGTCGACCGCGGCGACATCGAGGAGGGCGTCCGCGTCGCCGAGCAAGCCTTCTCCGCCGGCGACGCCCTGCAGTCCGCTCGCTGCCAGGGCTACGTCGGCGAGTTCCGCGAACGCTTACTACGCCACCGCACGAGCCCAGTCGTCCGCGAGTTCGCATCCACCGTTCGTGGACACCACCTGTGGACGCCGCCGAGCGGCGCTCAGTAAGCGCCCCAGTCCCGACGGCTACCGCCGGTCCGGATCGCATGGATCCGCTTCGTGGCCTCCTTGGCCGCCGCCGCGTTGCCGGCCGCCTTCTTCGCAAGCCAGGACGTCATCGAGATCTCCCGCATTGCAGCGAGATCCTCGTACCCCTCCCACTGCATGATGTCCCAGCCGTAGACCTCGACGAACGTCGCGTACTCCTCGTCGGTGTGCCACCCGAACCGCTCCGCGAAGATCGCCGTCTGGATCAGGTCGTACTCACGCGGACCGATTGAGACGGAGTCGAGGTCGATGAGCACGGCCCGTCCGTCGTCGCCAAGCAGCACGTTGCCTACGTTCGCGTCGCCATGGATGACTCCGCGCTCCAGTACGAACGGCAGGCTGTCAAAGCTCTCGCGAGCCCAGCGATACCGCTTCTTCAGGAACTCGGCGTCGTCTACATCCAGTCCTTGGTAGGAGGGCAGGTGCATCGACGAATCACCGAACGGATGCGACTGTGGCAGCTCGAGGCCAGCCGGCGCCATCAACTGGTGCAGCTCGCGAATCAGCCGTGCAACTTCAGCGATCGGCGCGTAGACCTCTCCATCACACACAGACTTCCACAAAGTAACGACGCACCCGTTAACGGCAATAGGTTGCTCGATCGCTAGCGCCGGTGCGACCGACAGACCGACCGACTTAAACCACCGCGCAGCCGCTATCTGTTTATCCGCGTTGGCAAGCAGAGCAAGATCCGGTGCCACACGTGCAACAACGTTCGCTCCGAGCCGGAACACACCGTTCGAGCCCATCCGGATGAGTTCCACGGACTCGGGCTCGGACTCTGATGCAAGCCCTGAAACCAGCGCGGCACCTACTACGGCGGCTCGAGCCGATTCTTCAGTGAACATCTGGACAACAATCTTGCCGTAAATACAGCCAAACGCAGGTCACGTCACCCCGATCTTGGTTGCCGCCGTGCCGCAGCCAAGGCTACGCGGCGTCCGACAGTCGGCGGAGGTACGCACTCACACTTGTGGGACGGCGACCACCCACCGCGACAACCGGGCCTCCCGCGTCCCAGCGGGAGTGGTCGCGCACGAAGGCCAGACCCACGCTCATCTCCGCCGAGGCTGCCGCTTCCGCCCCGGCCAGTACGTCATCACGGCGCCGAACTGCTAGGCCACAACCAACCCGCATAGCATGCGTCGCACACCGCCGAGTTGACCGAAAAGTCCAGGACGCACGGCAGCGTCACGCGTGGGCGCCCACCAACATCCAGCCTTCGCGACTGACGGCACGTCGACTGCGGCTCATACATGCCCAGCCACGCGCCCTACGGCGATCGACCCGGCGCTGAGAACTCACGCTAGATGCGGCCCGACCGTGTGTACCCGAAGATGGGCTGTGGCCCGCCGTGGCCGACCAGCTACCGCCGGTGCGCAGAGTCCGCACGTCGCGCCACTGGCCTACGCTGTCGCATCACCCTGACACCCGGCGGTCGACCACACGCAGCCGGATCACCAGCCGCTACCCACCGGAACGGGGTGGCGTTGCAGTCTTGTCGTACCCCTGCGCGAGAATCACACGGAAGTTCGTTCCCGAACGCGGAGGGCCCCATGAGCATGCGTGCCGAACAGTCCCAGGGCGCGCTCTTCGACGCCAGCCCGCCAGCGCGCGACCGGCACCAGGCGCTCCGCGTCCAGTCGATCCCGGTCGCCCGGATCCGCGCCGAGGACGGCCTCGACCGCAAGCGAGACCGCGAGGGTCACCGAGAACTGCAGCGCTCGATAGAACGCTTCGGCGTACTAACGCCAATTACGGTCCGTGCGGCCGATGATGGGTCTGACGACTTCCTACTCATCAAAGGGCAAGGCCGAACACTCGCATGCCAGATACTCGGAATGGAAGAAGTTCCTGCGATCATCGTAGACAACACCTTCGCCACCGATGAAAAGGTCCAGCAGTTCCTTGTAGAGAATGTTGCACGCCTGAGGATGCGACCGGTCGATCGCGCCCTCCTCATCGCCCACGCCCGCCAAGATGGAGAAGAGACTTCCTCCGTTGCGGGTCGCTTCGGCGTTAGCGCAGCAACTGTCCGCCGACTCGAAGCCCAACTCGACGGAGCGACCAGACGCGAAGTCTCTGCGCTCAGAGACGGCACCGTCAACCTGGCACTGCACGCTGTAATAGCCCGTCATGTAGCACTCGAAGAGCGAAGCGACATTGTCGCGGAAATCGCAAAACACTCGCTCCGCACAAAAGAGGTCGACGAACTATTCAAAGCGTTAGGGTGGAGAAGGCTGGCAGATCTTGGGCCTAAATATGGCGTGGAACGTCTACTATTGATCAGCTGGGCTTGTAACGAGCTGGCCAAGATGGATAGCGACGATCCGGCGGAGCGCCTAGATCTCCTAGCCGAACGACTTCCGTTGAGCTTCTCCGCCTCCACCCCCCGAACTCGTGCGGTTACGACACCGTGAACATCACCGAGATAGCAATCGACGATTTGTCCTTGAGCGACGACCTCCGGCGATCCGGAAGTGCAAAGCAATTCGAAGACCGCCTGCGCGCATCCATTGAGGAAATCGGACTCGTCGAGCCTTTGAAAGTGGCAACGCTCCCGATGGGGGATGGCTACCTCGTCGTCGACGGTGCGCTCCGCCTCCGGGCGATCCGGCAAATTCGCCAATCTGACCCTACTCGCTTCAACAGCGTTCCAACCTATATCACCGACTATGCAAAGCGTTTCGAAATTCGCTATCAGACGGATATATACCAGGACCTCCTGCCGAGTCAGTTGGCTTCACTTGTAGAACATCTACATAAGACGGAATCAATCAAGAAGACCGATATTGCACGCTATATCGGCGTGTCGCCAACGACGCTACGCAACTACACCGGCCTGTGGCGCCTCCTGCAGCGTGGTGGACTTTTCGCGCGGATCGTTGACCTCATGGATGTCGCCGTTCTGCCGTCTTCGAACCCGTACGCTTGGCTTCGACTGACCGACACGGGACTACGCCACGTCATTGAAAAGAAGATGGCGACAGAAGAGATATCGGCAGAAATCTGGCTGGAGCACGCTACGATCGCAGCTCGTCAGGGGCATGGAACACGCTTCACGACTGGCTACGTCGAAACAGTCACAGGCGACCTAGCTGACGAATTATATCGAGAAGCTAGCGAAACGCGTGACATAAAGCGTGACTTAGGGCTCCGACGTTCCAGTTCGACAACTATTGCACTGACAGACCGGCCTTCGGCACCACGCCCAGACCGCTCCAAAGCACTGCGACGACTCGGCCGCGTCTCCAAGAACACGACTGATCCCGTGTTGCGTGCAGCCGCACTCGCCTTCGAGGACTACTTGCGATGATTAGCCGTGAGACCAATTTTTCAAACGCATTCTTTGAGATTCCTGAATCTGAATCCATAGATGGCGGAACCACGACGTCGGGTCCCCTATGGCATAGCGCCAACACCCGTTGGGGCCACTCCATGCACACCATGTGCTCGTACCACGGCATGTTTCCTGCAAAGTTGGCGCACTATTTCATTCAAGCGTACACAGAGCCCGGCGACCTCGTCGTCGATCCATTCAGCGGCCGTGGGACTGTCGCCCTTCAAGCAAGGGTTGAGCAGCGACGAACTATCTGTAACGACCTGAACCCGCTTGCGTACACGCTGTCCAGCGCAAAAGCGGCACCGCCAACGTGGGCGTCCGTGATGGAACACGTAGCGGACCTTGAAGACCAGTTTAGCCAGTCCACCACCAGCGCAGAGCCTGTCTCTCCCGACATTCAAATGCTATACCATCCGCACACACTCAAGCAGCTTTGCTACCTGCGGAATCACCTTCACACGCGCCCAATCGCTAAATGGGACGCCGCAGACTTGATGCTCGCAGGCGCCCTCGCAGGAATCATGCACGGCTCCCATCGCAGAGACGGCACATCTCAGTATCTCAGTATCAGCATGCCCAATACATTCAGCATGTCACCAACATATGTGGCAAAATTCATTGCAGAGAAGAAGCTAATCGCGCCTCGCCAAGACGTCTTTGAGCGGATCCGAGACAAGCTGGCACGTCTCTATGTCGACGCGACTGATGGACCGGAAGGTCTGACGTACTTCGACGACGCCAGCGCCTTCCTCGATGATGAGCGGATGGAGCCTCGCTCAGTATCGCTCGTTCTTACTTCTCCACCATATTTGCAAGTTGTCAACTATGGGACTGCAAACTGGATTCGCCTTTGGTTGCTCGGCGTCGACGAGGTTGGCCGGGAGAGAGGAGCAGGTCGTCGTTCTCTTGACATGCTGCTTGATCATCGGCACACCTACTCGTCATACAAGACATTCATGCGCGGCATTTTGCGAGGCATTGAACGAGTCCTCGCCCCAAACGGCGTTGCTGCAGTAGTTATCGGTGACGTGACTCAACCCGGCAAAGACCGTGTTCCCCTCGCACAGCGACTCTGGGAAGACGTTAGCGACGACACTGGGCTTCGGCTTGTCACACTCATCGAGGACCACTTGCCAATTGAGAGTAAGGTCAGTCGAATCTGGGGTGAAACGAAAGGTCAAGCCACCGATAAGGACTGCATCCTCGTGCTCGCCAGGATCGGTGAAGATGTACCAGAGATAGCACGCTCAATTGACTGGGACGAGCCATATCGCGACGGCGGGCCCGATGCCGCACACACTCGACTGAAGTCAATCCGCTCGGCCGATTAGCGCCATCGCGTTAAGTCATTTGCGCAAAGTATGACTCATGCTACTACCGTTCATCCGAATCGACGATTTTGGCCACGGATGCCGCGATCTCGCCGAGGGTCTCGTTCTCGTCTAGTCGCTTCGCAATGTCGCGAACGCCGAGCTCTGCCAACTTTTCGGCCGTCGCAAAAGGTCGGTTGATGTCGCCGACTCCAAGAATTCCAAGCAAGTCGCGAATGCTACCGTTGCTTTCGAGCGTACCTAGCGCGCTGAACTTAGTAACTTGGCCACCGGGGGCGTCGGCTGGATCAAATTCAGCGCCAACGGCATAGGCGATTGCGAATCGGTACGCATCCTGCTCGCTGCCATCGAAGTGCTTGAAAGCAATCGACTTGATCATTTCGTTTGCTTCCGGAGTTAGACCAACCTGTTGCTTGTCATCCTGCGCCTTCGTCACTTTACTGCGTCCTCACGATCGTGGCATCTTCCGGATCGTTATTGGGCCGAATGATGCGATAGGCCTGCCCAATTCGATCACCCATTATGCGGTTGGCTTCATCTTCCGTCAGTTCCCCAGACTGCACCAGTAGTATCGCCTGGCTACCTAGATCAGGAACCCACTGTCGTAGTACGTTCGCTCGATGCTCTAGATCGAGGCGCGCAAGCGGGCTGTCAAGAACAACTGGCCCACCTTGTACCGCTGCTCGTTTAAGAGCCCCAATCAGCGACAACGCAATCAGCTGCCGGCCACCTTCACTTGTCCTCATCGATGGTCCCCTACGGCCAACCAGATCTACGCGGTAGTCGTGTCCGATAGTTACGCCATCGTAGCCGCTTGGATCACGAACTAGCCGCATAAACATTGATGATGCCGCGCGCTCGATTTCAGCCCGCGTACTTTCACGATAACGATCGATTGTGCCCGCCACCAGTTCTTGAACGTACTCGAAGAAGAACGCCTCGGCGGCGAGCACTGGCTGATCGCTGCCTAGACGGCGCAACGCGCTAGCTAGGCGGTTCTGGTCAGTTTGCAATTTCAGCTGCGTACCATCGATGACTCTTAGTCGGCCTTCATATGTCTTGATGGTCTGTTCTAGCGCCTCCTGATCTCGACCGAGCTGGCGAATTTGCGCTGCATCGTTGTCCCGAAGGCGATCTTTAATCGTCGCCAGACGACGCTGTCGGTCAAACTGTTCGCGCTGAAGCCGGAACAATTGGGCTTGCTTTTCTTGATACGCGGGAATAGTGGTGGTGTCAAGTAGGGCCCGGATTCGACGTTCCAACGGCAGATCAGGTCCATCGCCAGATTCTTCACGTAAGACCTCAAGGTCTCTCCTCGAGTCTTCCAGCATCCGAACCGTTGCGGCGTCGGCCGGCGGCAAGCCTTGGTTACATGTAGGGCACGTGCCACCCTTTACGCGCTTCTCAAGAAGATCGACACGAGATCGAGCGTCCAGAATGGCGGTCTGCTTCGCGTTAGCAGCGTCATTCTTCGCCACGACGCGATCCAGTGCAGATTCAAGGCGAGCACTCGCAGGGGACAACCACCCGAGAGATAGCACTCGAGCCATGTCGGCGCGGAGACTATCACTATCAGCGTCCGAACCTTTGATTTGAGACTCTAAGGTCTCCATCTCGCGAGCGTCTGCTTTCAGCTCAGAGATCGACGCCATTCGGTCCCGAATCGACTCAAGGTCGATGCGAGCCTTTTGCAATGACTTCGATACTTCTTTCCTATCTTTATCCAGGCCGGCCTGCTGCGACTTTAGTTCCCTGAGTTGGAGGTTCGCCTTATCTTTGTCGGCCTTATTCTTCAGGGCTTTAGTTTGTCGCTGCAAGACGTCAGTCGTAAGTACAGCGATATCGCGGCCAGCCATTTGAAGAGCTGGGATACCTAATACGCTTTCAATGCTGTCCTTGAGCAGGTCGCGTTCTCGATCCGAGTTGAGCCGATCGTAGAATTCTCGCAATAGTTCACCGTCGAAGAGAAAGAACTCAGAGATTTGCGGGTGAAGTAGCCTTGCTATTTCGGCCTCAACCGCAGCTGCCTGAATCACAGTCGTGCCGACGCGCAAATCGACGGAAGTTCGCGGCGCAGAGAGGTTCTCAAAATTGGCAGTTCGGGTCAAATGATGCGGGATTCCATCAGCAGAAAATTTGATGTCGACCTGCATATCTAAGTCGCCGTCGGATGCTGCAGGCCGATTCAAGTATTCACTTAGGCCTCGGGCTGACTGTTCGGCAGTTTTGTTAGCCTCTGGGCTGCCATAAAGACACCACCGCAATGCCCGAAAAATGCTTGTTTTGCCAAGTGTATTTTCGCCGTGGACAACAACGATTGGCCTGTCGTCGGCAGTGGTTAAGTCGACGTTGTCTACCTTGCGGTACGGACCAAAGTTCGTCAGGCTGACGCCTTCGAATCTTAGGCTCATTTCTCTAGCTCCAATCGGCCTAGAATTCTCTGACTGATCTGCTCTTGCATCGAGTTGAGCTCGCGTTTAAATTTGGAACGGTCGTCATCAAATTGGTGACGCCAAGCGAGTGCGATCAGTGCCTCGTAATCTTCCTCGTGGAAGGCGGCGGCCGCCGCGCCAAACCTTCTCCGCATCTCTCCTCCCGCTGCGACTTCAATCAAGGCCGCTAATGCGCCTTGGCGTCCGTGCCCAGCGCTAGTGCTCGGTCCATCGTTCATAGTCAATCTGAATCCTCGCTGTCATCGTCTAGATCATCCGGCAAGCCAATAGGATCGCGGCTCAGCGAGACTATCGCCTTAAGGCGATCCCGAGATGCAGGATTACGCGCCAAGCGTGCGAACTCCAAAGCGCGCTGTGCCTCGCCCTTTGTGAGACCACCCCCAATGGAATCAACGAGGATCAAGTCATGAACCTCGGCACTTACTTTTCCAGTAGATGGCGAGCGTCTCAGGACTCGGCCTCTGCGCTGTATGTACTCCCGCTCAACGGTGGAACTTGCCACTATTAGCGCGTGGTCAGTGACCGGAACGTCGATACCTTCGTCCAAGCAGCGAATAGCGACTACGATTCCACCATGATCGCGGAGGCTATCGAGTACGGCGCTACGCTCGCTCCTCATCCCGGCATAGAACTCTAGAACTGGCAGACCCGCATCTAGGCACTCTTGCGATACTGCTCTCATCTGATTGATATCGTCACAGTAGACGAGCCAGCGGTCGCCTTCGCGATATTCGGAGCGCAGAATTTGAACAGCGGCCGGAATCTTCTTCCGGGCTTGCTTCAGCACCCTTGCACGTCGTATCAGTTGCATACGTAGAGGACTGTCAGGATCATCTACGGACGCTCCTCGTGCCATCAGGTGGCGAATCTTGTCGCTAATCTGTTCGTAGAGTAGAGTTTCATCACCCTCAAGCTCTACTTCGTGCAATCTGTAGTCGTACGGCACTAGCAGGTCCAACATCAGAGCCTCGGCCAGGCCAATTGTTGGGTTCAACACCTCCCCAAAGAATTCCAGGAGGCGGTCCGTGCCGTTGGGGTCAAACTGTCGACGAAATGTGGCGCTCAGCCCTAGCGTCGCACCGCTCTCAACTGACTCCAATGCTGGCAAGACTCGCCGGCTGCCAGCTCGGTGCATCTCGTCAGTAACGACCAGCAAATGCTGACCACCGCGAAGCCTCTTTTGAAAATCTGGGCTAGCAAACGTTTTGTTCGTTACAACTACAACTCGCTGAGCTGTCCCTGCATTCTCACGCGTCGTAAACAGGGGTAGCATGGCCAACCAGTTGCTCTTGCTGTGACCACCGCCGGCTGGCAGTATTTGTGCATCGGGAAGCTCTTGTTCAATTTCGCGAATCCACTGTTCATGCAGGTCTTGCCCGGGAACCATCACGATCGACGCCCCACCGTTGGCTGCCCAACGTCTAATCCCGTCAATCGCTGTAAGCGTTTTCCCTGCGCCGGTCGCGAAATTTACGATTCCCCTGTGGTTATGTGTCTCCCAGTCCGCAAGGACCCGCCTCTGATGTTCCATCAATGGGCGGCTTCTCGGATCGTCTCGTGGTCGCTGGCGGAGACTCCGCACCTGATCGACTGCGTAGTCCAAGTCGGATTCAGATATTGCGATAAGCTGCTCACGGGTAACGTCTTCCAAGTACGCTACCTGAACTCCTGGTTCTTGCCCTCTCCACATCTGCGAGAAGTTGTCATTATGGCCGCGCGTCCGTAGCAGCTCGGATTCATTCTTCCAGCTGCAGAATGTCTCGAACGACTCATGGTTAAGGCCCCATGCGCGCCATGTCTCATTCGCGCTTCCGGTGAAGGATACTCGTTTACCTTCGTCGTCTTCGAATATCCCCAGCTTGTCGTGGAAGATGCCATTCGGATCATCGGCGAAGGCTATACGTACGTCGATGATGCCGTTCGCAACGAGGGTCCCTAGTAGCCTTGTAGCTGGGACAGCCTGTGGATTCCGCAGTAGCATCTCGAGATCGTCACGTACGGTCTGCTGCGCCCATCTGCTTACTTCATCAGCAGACTTCATTGCCTCGAAGTCGCCGGTCGATAGCGCCGGAGAACAGATCAGACGCATACGCCCGCCGCGTCGAACGAAATCCGAGAATGCGATTGCGAGCACCTGGTATAGCGTGCTTGAAAAGTATCCTACGGCGCGATCGTACCGCAACGACTCTTGTAGACACGGCACGTAGAACTCATCAATTAGAGAATTCCGGCCCGAGCGGTATGACGTCTCCAGATCGAGGTCACGCAGCACTCGTTCGACCCCTCGGTCGGCAGCTACCGGCGAGGCTGGCCTTCTGGCCTACAGCCTTGCTCCATCGTGGCATCTCGAGCGCGCCTGAGGGTGACATCCAGCAGAGTGTAGGGCTGTCACGGTGTGTGATCCATGCCTCGCTGAGTCACGCACATCGATCGCCCGTGCGGTCGGCAGTGCGTGCCCCGTCAGTGCCTCTGATCTCGCCCTCGGTACTGCGGCTTGCGTGTTGCCACGCAGCCATCGGCTACGACCTCCTCTGCGTCGGGCACGTCACGGGTTCGGCAACCCCGGGCGGACCGGCATCCGAGAGCCGATCGTGCTGGCTGCGGACCGGTCAGCAGATCCGACCCACGCTGCGTAGTGACGCAAGGTTGTCGTTCCGTCGCCGTGCCCGAGTCGGCCAGCCACAGTTCGGAGATCGACTCCCGCAGTTAGCAACTCGGTTGCGGAATAGTGGCGGAGCTCCTTGAGTACCGTATCGATACCGAGTTTGGCTACCAGCCGGCCGTATCGCCGAGTCAGCGATGCAGGGTCGCGCGGCTGACTGTGGTCGGTCTTCGCCGAGAACACCCAAGTCCGATCGGTCAGCGATCCGCCAAGGAGTCGCAGCTTCTGACCCGTGTTCTCTTTGTGCCGTCGTAGGAGGTCGACCGTCGATGCATCGATCGAGACCCTCCGCATCTGGTGCGTCTTGGTGTCCTTGACAACCATCCCATCGGCTGTCCGCACGTAGTTTTCGTCGAGGCGCACAACGCCGACCGCGAGGTCGATGTCCTCCCACTGCAGCGCGACAACCTCGCCGCGGCGCGCGCCGAGTACAGCGGACAGCCAGATGAAGAGACCCCACTCGGCGTCGGCAGCCCATGCCGCCTGGACGATCCGTGCCATCTGCTCGCTTGTCGGGGGTTTCGGCTGTGGTCGAGGCTTGATCGGCGGCCGGACCGACGGCATTGGGTTGAAGGCGATCCAGCCCCAGCGGACGGCAGCGGAGCAGGCGCCGGACAAGATCGCGTGGATCGACCGAACGCTCGAGGCCGCGTAGGGCTTGCACTTGTGTCGCGTGCAGCCGGCGCCGATGCAGTCGTGCGAGCCCTCCTGGGCGTGCCTCTCGATGGAGGGCCGGCCGTTGCAGAGGGCCCGGCACCGGCGGAGGTGGGCGTACCACGGCTCGAGCCTCTGCGCGGCCTCACGCACGAACAACATGAGCGGGACGTCCGCGAGCTTTGGCTCGATGTAGATCCGGATCTGGGCGTCGTACGTCATGCGTGTCGTCGGATCGATCTCGTGCTGGGCCATCCAGCGCTCCACGAGCGCGCCGACGGTCGCGCGAGTCCGGGCGACCTTGAGATCGTCGGCGTCGGCCAGGAGGCGTGTACGGAGCTTCTCAGCCTCCTTGTAGGCCGCCCGCTCTGCGCGCTCACCAGTGCCGTCGATCGGCACGCTCTCGACAAGCACGATCCGCTCGCCCGTGGACGGATCCTCGCCCGCTGAGACTCGAACCTCCCAGCACCGCGCCCGCCGGCGGATGCTCCCGCGTTGCCTCGCGACGGAGGCGCCCCCTCGATCTGCCACGAACGGAAGCTAGCAACGTTCGTGGACCGGTTCGTGGACCGAGATCAACAGTGAATCCCAGCAAGATCACAGGCCCTGACCGTTCATGCTGGTCAGGGCCTGTTTTGCGTGGTGCGCCCGAAGGGATTCGAACCCCTAACCTTCTGATCCGTAGTCAGATGCTCTATCCGTTGAGCTACGGGCGCCTACTCTTCAGTTGTACCGGTGCAGCCTAGCAAGGCCGTTCCAGCGCGGAGGCTCCGGGATTTGAACCCGGGATGGGGGGTAACCCCAAACCGCATTAGCAGTGCGGCGCCATAGACCAGACTAGGCGAAGCCTCCCGAAGCCTTGCGGCCCCCTGCGTCGTAAAGGTTACACAGGCCCGTCCAGCGGGTTCACGACCCCCCGGGTGCGAGCGCCAGGAAGGGGTCGAGGGCGTCCGGGTTCTGCAGCGCGCCCCTGCTCACGGCCTTGTCCGGCGCCACCCCCGCCAGGATCTTCTTCACCGGCACCTCGCACTTCTTGCCGCTCAGCGTGCGCGGGACCGCCTCGACGACGACGAACCGGTCGGGCACGTGCCGCGGCGACAGCTCGCTGCGCAACGCCTTGCGCAGCAGGGGCTCCACCTCCTCCAGCGACGCGCCCGGGGCGAGCACGAGGAAGCACAACAGGGCGCCCTCCTCCTTCGCGCCGAGCTCGGTGGTGTCGATCACCAGCGAGTCGACGATCTGCTCGAAGCCCTCGACGACGGAGTAGAAGTCCGCGGTGCCCATGCGGACGCCACCGCGGTTGAGCGTGGAGTCGCTGCGCCCGTAGATCACGTACGAGCCGCGCGGGGTGCGGCGCACCCAATCGCCGTGGCGCCACACGCCCGGGTAGTCCTCGAAGTACGCCTCGCGCAGGCGGGTGCCGTCCGGGTCGTTCCAGAACATCACGGGCATCGACGGTGTGGGCTTGGTGATCACCAGCTCCCCCACCTCGTCGAGGAGCTCCTTGCCGGCCTCGTCGTAGGCGACGACGTCCGCGCCCAGGGCCGCGCAGGAGATCTCGCCGAGCCACACCGGCACGGTCGGGGACGAGCCGACGAACGCCGCGCACACGTCGGTGCCGCCGGAGACCGAGCAGATCTGGATCGACCCGCCCACGGCGTCACCGATCCAGCGGAACCCCTCCTCCGACAGCGGCGAGCCCGTGGAGCCGATCGCGCGTATGGCGGAGAGGTCGAACTGGTCGCGGGGGCGCAGGCCCGCCTTGAGCGAGCTCTGGACGTAGGGCGCCGACACCCCGAAGTAGGTGACGCGGTGCCGCTCGGCGAGCTTCCACAGCGTGCCGAGGTCGGGATAGCCGGGGTTGCCGTCGAACAGGACGATTGTCGATCCGACGAGAAGTCCGCCGATCAGCAGGTTCCACATCATCCAGCCGGTGGTGGTGAACCAGAAGAACCGCTCGCCGGGCCCGAGCTCCATCTGCAGCCGCAGGGCCTTCATGTGCTCGAGGACGATGCCGCCGTGGCCGTGGACGATGCCCTTGGGCAGTCCCGTGGTGCCCGACGAGTAGAGCACCCACAGCGGGTGGTCGAACGGCACCGGCTCGAACGCCAGCGGCGCGTGCCCGGCGGTGAACTCCGCCCACGGCGTGGTGTCGTCCAGCGTGGCGTCCTCGTCGAGGTACGGGACG
>JGI26540J51217_10001718_pt1 | contig 15050 bp, 10 predicted proteins | sample ThiBio_1000_plan_2_FD_51217 | JGI IMG/M metagenome (IMG submission 51217)
ATGAAGCTCTGAATAACTTGACACCCAAAGCCTATAGAGAAAGAATGGCCAACGAAAACTCTAGTTTAGAACTGTGTGCTTAACGGGGAAGTCTACGCACCTAATAAAGAGCAGATTGCAGAAATGATTAATTTTTGCACAAAATACAAGAATGCGGACTTAATGAACATTGTTCTAAATATTTATTTTTCATCTGGAAACAGGATTGAGGATTTCACATCACTCTCTACGTTACGTAAAAATGCAACAGATGTCCCAGTCATAGTCGAAATGCTATCAGAAAATGCATTACAAATGAGAGCAAAAAAGCATGAATTATCTGACACATTAAAAGATAAATTAAGCACCGTTGCTCCACGTGATATTCCACACCTTGATAAAGAACCCTATTCTGATTTAAACACTAACGAGCTACTTTTCTATGGAAACCGCACAAAAGGATCATTGCTTTCTTTGGCTTTCTCAAATAATGAGCATACGGCTGTAAATATTATTAATCAGCTCTTGAACAAAGGTGCTGATATTAATGCTATCTATCCTCCAGGTAAAACGCTTTTAATGATGGCGGCTGAAAACAATTTTGTATTTCTTACCTCTTTCCTTTTGAATAAGGGCGCTGCCGTAGACTTAGCTTCTTATAATCAAACACCTTTGATGATAGCCTCAGAAAAGGGATATGAAAAAATTGTACGTATTTTATTAACAAATGGAGCGGAGGAATCTATCCAAAATGATAGTAAAAAAACCGCTTTAGATTTAGCGCAAGATACCAAAATACGCGATTTGCTAAACCCTTCTGTCTCTTTAGAAAAGGCAGTTAAGGCAGGAAGATTTTCAATCGTAAAGAGATTACTTGAAAGCTCACCTACTCAAAGTCAAAAGGATGAAGCCCTATTAGCCAGCATCACACATATGTATAGTGATCTTGCTAAATTATTAATCAATAAAAATGCGAATGTGAATGCGATGGATTCTATTGAGAATATCTCCGCTCTTTCTAAGGCGATTGATCATGAAAAATGGGATATTGCAAAAGAATTGATCCTTCATGATGCTGATTTCAATTTGCCTGAATCCATTCCAGCATTAGTGCGTGCTACAGTTAGTAATGCTGAGGATTTAGTTGAAATGATGTTATCAAAAAATCAAACTTTCAAATTTGATCATCATGCTTTTGTTCGCGCATTCAAGACTTCTTCTCATTCTTTTGATGAAATTTTCTCAACCATGGTTGGTATTGGTGTAAAAACAAATAATCTAAAATTTACCCAAGGCATGATCAACACTTATTTCATGATGGGGAAAAATTTAGAAGATATTTCATCGCTTCTAACAAAAGTGCGAATAGAGGCTGAAAATAAACCTGTGTTCAAAGAGATGCTATCTGATAAATTTTTAGCAGGTATATATAAAAAACACCAATTAGTTGATGATCTAAAAATGACACTTCTTTCAGAACAACCTTTTCCTTCTCTAAATCAAATGCCCTTCTCTGAGCTTAGTGTTGAAGATATTTCTGCTTATGGACGCATTCAAGATCCCCTGCTTTCTATTGCTTTTACCAAAGGACCAATTGTTGCAAGAACTGTTACTGATGGTTTGCTTGACAAGGGCGCTAACATTAATGCACTCATTCAAAATTTTGACACATTGTTAATAATGGCTCTCGAAAACAAGTATTTTGATTTAGCTGAAAATTTGATTTCCTTAGGTGCAAATGTTAATTATCCTCAAGAAAACCCTCCGCTTTTTGTCGCTTTAAAGCACGCAGTCCCTATTCGAATCATAAATCTAATGCTTGAAAAAGGGGCAGATATTAATGCCACTAGAAATGGGTATAGCCCACTGATGCAATTTGCTATAGATGGCAATAATGAAATGATCACCTTGCTATTGAAGCTTGGCGCGAACAAAAACAACATGACGTATGAAGGTAAAACGGCGTATGATCTTGCCAATAAGCAGCTTGATCCAGAACTTTTAAAGCAATTAAAACCTGAAAGCGTTGAAGAAGTTAATTCTAATCTTAGAAGAGCTGCAAGGACTGGCAATTTAACAGAAGTAAGAAAATTACTGCAAATGAAAGATTCAATTCAGATCGATGCTGAGACTTGGGGGCATACAGCATTATGTTTTGCTGCAGAGAACGGCCATCTTGATATTGTTAAGCTTCTCATTGAGAAAAATGCAGATATTAATAAACGCTCAAACGGTGAAACCCCGCTCATGCTCGCCATTAGAGAAAATCATATGGATGTTGCTAAAGAACTTATTTCTAAAGGCGCGGATGTTAATCCCACAGAAAGTTTTACCGGGATGTCAGCCTTAATGTGGGCAGCTACCTATGGTGACGTTGATATTGTAAAACAACTTTTAGATAAAGGAGCTAAATATAATCATATTCATCAAAAAAGCGGACAAACAGCACTTATGATGGCGGCGAAGGGTGGGCATAAAAAAGTGGTTGAACTCTTGCTTTCACAAAATGATATCAATGTGACCAAATCCGATAACGATCAGGAAACTGCCTTGGATAAGGCTTCCAATTTTCCTGAAATTGCAGAAATGATTTCTTCACGTGCTAAAATTCTTGGTTCTCTTACGCCTGCTATCTCTCCCCTTGAAATCACAGAAGATAAGTCTCCTTCGCTCACCAATGATCCTTCTTCATTAGAAAAACGAAAAAGCTTGCGCTTTACAACAAGTTCTTTCATTACAGAAGATAAACAAGGTGAGAAAGAAATTATAATAAACGTCGCTTCACGTACAAATTTAAATCTTGAACTTGACAGAGAGCTATTGAAAGCAGTTAGGAAAGGAGATCCTGGCGTCGTAGACACTTTACTAACGCAAGGAGCTAGCAGCAATGCTGCAAATGTCCTTGATACCACCGCATTAATGTTTGCCGCTCAAATTGGTTCTAGAGACATCACCTCGATGCTGCTAAAGGCAGGGGCCGATCCTAATGTACAAGATCAAACTAAGGATAATGCTTTAATTATCGCGGTCAGAGAAGGTTTTACGGATGTAGCGCTAGAATTGATAAAAGGAGGAGCAAGAGCCGATCCCCCTAAAGAAGATTTTAAGGGAATGACTCCCTTAATGTGGGCTGCTACGCGTGGAGATAGCAATATGGTTCGCGAATTGCTGTTAAATGGTGCTGATGTTAATTTTGTTCATTATAAAAGCGGTCAAAATGCTTTAATAATGGCAGCAAACGGTGGGCATATAGATGTGATTAAGATCCTTCTTGAGGGAGGAGAGAAAGTTGATATCACTACTGTTGATAAAGAAGGACATAGTGCTTTAACAATAGTCCAAAATAATCCTAGTGCTCTAGAACTATTAGAGAACCACAAGGAAAAATTTCAGGTTAATCAAACACTATCGGGATTAAACATAAAAGTTAAGACATAATCTGTCCTCATAAAAAACAGATTATGCCTTAAAATATAAAAAATTATTTACCCAAAACTTCCTGTACGCCTTTTCCAATATCCGCAGGCGAGCGAACAGTTTTCACACCCGCTTTTTCAAGGGCTGCGAATTTTTCATCTGCCGTACCTTTACCACCTGAGATAATAGCGCCAGCATGTCCCATACGTTTTCCTTTAGGTGCTGTCACACCGGCAATATAGGAAACAACTGGTTTAGTGACTTTTTCGTTAATAAAATCAGCTGCTTCTTCTTCTGCTGTACCGCCGATTTCACCCACCATCACAATCACTTCGGTTTTAGGATCTTGCTCAAACAATGCTAAAGCATCAATAAAGTTGGTGCCAGGAATAGGATCGCCACCAATACCGATACAAGTGCTTTGTCCAAAGCCTAATGCTGTTGTTTGTTTTACAGCTTCATAGGTTAGGGTCCCAGAGCGTGAAACAATCCCTACTTTTCCAGGCAAGTGAATATCACCAGGCATAATCCCAATCTTGCACTCACCAGGTGTAATCACGCCAGGGCAATTAGGACCAATCAGACGAGAACCTGTTCCTTTGAGATATACCATCACCTCTAGCATATCTAACGCAGGGATCCCTTCGGTAATGCAAACGATAAGCTCAATACCTGCATCTGCTGCTTCAATAATGGAGTCTTTGCAAAATGGCGCAGGTACGTAAATAACGCTGGCAGTTGCTCCGGTTTCTTGAACAGCTTTATTCACTGTATCAAAAACGGGTAAACCTAAGTGCGTTTGACCGCCTTTGCCTGGGGTAACACCACCTACCATTTTGGTGCCATAAGCAATTGCTTGCTCAGAATGGAACGTCCCTTGCCGACCGGTAAAACCCTGACAAATTACTTTAGTATTTTTATCGACTAATACGCTCATTATTGAGCCCTCACTTCATTGACGATGCGTTTAGCTGCATCAGTTAAATCATTTGCTGCGATGATGTTCAAACCACTTTTTTGCAATATCGCACTTGCTTCTTTAGCGTGGTTACCTTCCAATCTAACAACAACCGGAACTTTGATTCCCACTTCGCTTACTGCGCCAATAATACCTTCAGCAATCAAATCGCATCTGACGATACCGCCAAAAATATTGACGAGAACACCTTTGACTTGCGTATCGGAAAGAATGATTTTGAATGCTTCAGTCACGCGTTCTTTGGTAGCACCACCGCCTACATCTAAAAAGTTAGCAGGTTCACCGCCATGCAATTTAATTAAGTCCATGGTTGCCATTGCAAGTCCCGCCCCATTCACCATGCAGCCAATGTTGCCGTCTAGCGCAATGTAGCTTAATTCCCACTCTCTAGCACGAATTTCACGTTCATCGATTTGTGAAGGATCATTCATATCGTGTAATTTAGGCTGACGATATAACGCGTTATCATCAATATTGATTTTGCCGTCCAGGCATAAGAGGTTACCTTGATCAGTAATGACTAAAGGATTCACTTCAATCAAACTAAGATCACGCTCAACAAACATTTTCCCAAGGCCAATTAATATGGTGGATAATTGTTTGATTTGATCAAGATTCAACCCTAAAGCAAAACCTACATCACGACATTGATAAGGCATGACACCTAAAAGAGGATCAACGATAAGTTTGATAATTTTTTCTGGCGTTTCTGCCGCCACTTTTTCAATATCAACCCCACCTTCTGTGGATGCCATGATGACCACGCGTTGCGTAGCACGATCCAGCACAGCACCAACATATAGTTCTTTTTTGATATTGCTGACTTCTTCAACCAATATCTCATTTACGGGTTGACCATTCTCATCTGTTTGGTAGGTCACTAAACGTGAATGCAACATAGCTCGAGCTGCATTTTCTAGTTCATCGCGCCCAGAAACAATCTTAACGCCGCCGGCTTTACCACGACCGCCGGCATGCACTTGCGCTTTAACAACTAAACGGGAAGTCCCGAGTTGGTTCATTGCATTGACAGCTTCATCAATTGTGCGCGCTACAACATTCTTGGGAACAGGAAGCCCATACTCTGCAAAAATGCGTTTTGCTTGATATTCATGTAAATTCATTTATTCCTCTTTCATTTCATCATCTTCTTAATCTCTGCCTCATCCCAAAAAGGATTTTGCTTAGACTAGATATCTAACAATAGACGAGAAGGATCTTCGAGTAACTCTTTAATTGTAACCAAGAAACGTACAGATTCTGCACCATCAATGATTCGATGATCGTATGAGAATGCAACATACATCATAGGCCTAATCACAATTTGACCATTCTCAACAACAGGTCTTTGTTCAATTTTATGCATACCCAAAATACCCGATTGCGGCGGATTTAAGATAGGGGTAGATAGTAATGAACCAAAAACGCCTCCATTAGAAATGGTGAAAGTTCCACCCGTCATGTCTTCGATAGCTAAATTTCCATCTCTTGCTTTGACGCCTAAGTCATTAATTGATTTCTCAATATTGGCTAAGGAAAGCTTATCGGCATCTCGAACGATAGGCACAACTAAACCACGGGGGGTTGAAACAGCTACGCCAATATCAAAATAACCATGATAAACAATATCTTTTCCATCTATGGAAGCATTTACTGCAGGAAAGCGCTTCAAGCTTTCTACTGTTGCTTTGGTGAAAAATGACATGAAGCCTAATTTAACACCATGCACTTTTTCAAACTGATCTTTATAGCGATTACGCAAATCCATCACAGGCTGCATGTTGATTTCGTTAAAAGTTGTCAAAATAGCTGCGTTTTGTTGCGCACTTAACAATCTTTCTGCAATTCTTGAGCGAAGACGTGTCATGGGAACACGTTTTTCAATACGCTCACCTGCATTCACTTGAACCAAGCTTGATGTTTGAGCACCCGTTGAAGAAGCCTTAGCGACATCTTGTGTTGTTACTCTTCCGCCCTTGCCTGTGCCTGTGACGCTTTCAGCTTTCACATCGTTTTCAGCCATCATACGACGTGCTGCAGGTCCTGCTGCTGGCTCTGATTTTGGAGCAGATGTTGTTTTTTCTGCAGCTTTTTCTGGCGCCTTTTCTGGTGCTTTTTCAGCTACTTTTGCATCTTCTTTAGTGGGCTTAAAGATGGCAATCACTTCTTCTGCCAAAACGGTATCACCCGTATTTTTGATTACTTTCTCTATCACGCCACGCTCAGGTGCAACAACCTCTAAAACAACTTTATCGGTTTCGATATCCACCAAATTTTCGTCTTGTTCAACCATTTCACCGGGCTTTTTATGCCAAGTTGCGATTGTTGCATCAGCAACAGATTCAGGCAGAACAGGTACTTTAATTTCAATAGCCATAATAAACCCTTAAAATTAAACGTTACTTTAATGCATCAAGAACAAGGGCTTCTTGCTGCTCAACATGTGCTTGTAAATAACCAACAGCAGGTGAAGCAGAAGCTTCTCTACCAGCAAATTGCAATTGTTGATTAGGAGACAAACAGGCACGAATATGATGCTGAGAAGGGAACCAAGCGCCTTGGTTTTTGGGTTCTTCTTGGCACCATACGATTTGAGTTGCGTTGGGGTACTTATCCAACTGCGCTTTCAATTCTGGCTCGGGGAACGGATAAAGCTGCTCAATTCTCATGATAGCGGCATGATTCTTTTGCAACTCTTGTCTCTTCGCCAAAATGTCATAATAAACTTTACCACTACATAAAATAACCTTCGTTACTTTTTTCGGATCGAGCGCCTCAACTTCTGGAATGACGACTTCAAAAGTTCCATTGGTTAGAGTGCTTAAATCGCTAGATGCTGCTTTAAGACGCAATAAGCTCTTAGGTGTCATGACGATTAATGGTCTTCGCATTTTTCGTAACATCTGTCTTCTTATCATATGGAAGACTTGCGACGCTGTAGTAGGTACACAAACTTGAATATTATGCTGCGCGCATAGCTGTAAATATCTTTCTAGTCTTGCGGAAGAATGCTCTGGCCCCTGTCCTTCATAACCATGAGGTAAGAACATCGCTAAATGGCACAAACGTCCCCATTTTTGCTCGCCAGAACTAATGAACTGATCGATAACAACCTGTGCACCATTGGCAAAATCACCAAATTGCGCCTCCCAAATCACTAAAGAGGTAGGATCGGTTGTAGCATATCCGTATTCAAATCCTAATACAGCTTCTTCTGATAAAAGTGAATCAATCACTGTAAAAGGAGGCTGTTTGTCATTGATATGGCATAATGGTGTTGCTGTTTGACCGGTTTTTTGATCATGTAAAACAGCATGACGGTGGAAGAAAGTGCCTCGACCACAATCTTGCCCTGAAAGTCTTACTGCAAAACCATCATCTACAAGCGCAGCATAAGCCATGGTTTCAGCAAATCCCCAGTCCATGGGCATTTCGCCTTTTGCCATTTTTTCTCTATCTTCATAAATTTTTGCAACGCGAGGATGCACACTGAACCCTTCAGGAACAGTCAGCAGTTTCTTTGCTAATTCTTTAATTTTTTCTGCCGAAATACCTGTGTTGATCTTTTCTCGCCATTCATCGGTAAAATACTTGCTCCAATCAAATACATGGCTCACATGATTTTCTTTAACAAGATTTTTAGCAACACAAGCGCCTTTATCCAACTGTTCTCGATTTTCTTTAACCAATTTAGTCGCTAAATCCGGGGCAATGAGACTTTCTTTACCGAGCTGATCCGCATAAAGCTGTCTGACCGTAGGATGGCTTTTAATTTTGTTGTACATCACTGGCTGGGTTGCAAAAGGATCATCCGCTTCGTTATGACCATGTCGACGGTAACAAACCAAATCAATGACCACGTCTTTATTAAAGTGTGCGCGGTAATCAAGGACTAATTGCGAAACTAATACAACCGCTTCAGGATCGTCAGCATTCACATGGAATATTGGCGCCAATACCACTTTGGCCACATCAGTACAATAAAGTGTTGAACGTGCATCGTGAGGATTGCTTGTCGTAAACCCGACTTGGTTATTGATGACGATATGAATGGTACCGCCAATGCCATACCCTCGGGTTTGTGACATATTCAAGGTTTCCATTACGACGCCTTGACCTGCAAACGCTGCGTCACCATGGATAGCAATGGGTAATACTTTATTATGATCTTTGTCTTTGGAACGATTTTGACGAGCTCTTACGGAGCCTGCCACAACGGGAGTCACAATTTCCAAGTGGGAAGGATTAAATGCTAAAGCTAAGTGAACATTTCCACCCGGGGTTTTCACATCTGAAGAGAAACCTTGGTGATATTTTACGTCACCGGATTCTACTTTGGAGGAATGTCTTCCCTCGAATTCATCAAAAAGTTCGCGAGGATCCTTACCTAAAACATTAATGAGCACGTTCAAACGGCCACGATGTGCCATACCAATCACACACTCTCTCACCCCTTGGCTTCCACCCCGTTGAATCAATTCATCCAATAAAGGAATGAGTGCTTCACCGCCTTCTAATGAAAATCGTTTCGCGCCAGGGAATTTTACACCGATATATTTTTCAAGACCTTCCGCAGCAGTCAAACGCTCTAAGATTTGTTCCTTGCGTTCAGGTGAAAATTGTGGTGTCGCACGAGAACCCTCAATGCGTTGTTGGATCCATGCCCGCTCTTCACGTGAAGGAATATGCATATATTCTGTAGCAATCGATCCACAATAAGTATCATTCAAAGCCTTGTAAAGCTGGCCCAAAGGCATTTTTTTCGGACCAACAAAAGTTTCGACATCAAATACAGTCGACATATCTTTTGTGGCTAAACCATGTTCTTCTAAGGATAATTCAGAAGCATTTTCGTCTAAAATTTGTCGCATTCCTAAAGGATCGATTTGCGCATGCAAATGTCCTTGCAACCGATAAGCATTTATTAAGCGGAGTACCTGAATTTGCTTAATCTCATGCTCCATGCTTACATTTTGAGAAGAGGCAGCAGGCATAGCAGCAATATTTGATTTAGCTATTTTTATAAATTCTTCCTGAATATCCTGATGGGACACATCTGTTGTTGACCCATTATTATTGGGCAACTTTGAGAAATATTGTTGCCATTCCGGAGGAAGTGAATTGGGATCTTTTAAAAAAGCATCATATAAACTTTCAAGATAAGCGGCATTGCCACCATCAAAAACAGATGAATCCCACATCGACTTCATTGTGTCGTCTTGCATGATAACCCCGCTTAAAAGAGGACGACGAAGAACAACCAACACAGTCTGGACCTCAGATCATGTTAGTAATTCAAGCGACTTTTGTAGTACCTAAACCTTTATGAATGAAAATTATACAACAAACAGACTAAACATGAATCCGTTGTCTTAGTAACCTTCCAAATTGGATACCGCATCTTGCGGCCTACGCTTCCTAGTTTGATTTTAGGCCTGTTTCTTCCCCTTTCCGACTAAGGGTGGGGAAGAAAAACCTAAAAATCAAAATAATTCGAGTGTGCTGTTTGCGCTTGATGATTATTATACATCTTCATCGAGCATTTTGGTGCGAATTGTTGCAATTGCTTTGGTAGGATTGAGCCCTTTTGGACAAACATCCACACAATTCATGATACTTCTGCATCTAAATACACTATAAGCATCATTCAAATCAGCAAGTCGTTGCCTTGTCTGGTCATCACGGCTATCTAAAATGAACCGTGTCGCCTGAAGCAAAGCGGCTGGCCCCATAAATTTATCAGGGTTCCACCAGTAAGAAGGGCAAGAACTTGAACAGCACCCACACATGATGCATTCATATAATCCATCTAACTTTTCTCGTTCAGCCGGGGATTGTAGACGTTCTTTACTAGGTGGTGCCTGTTCATTTTGTAAAAAGGGCTTTGCCTTTTCATATTGGTTATAAAACTGTGTCATATCGACAACTAAGTCCCGGATCACAGGCATACCAGGAAAAGGACGTAAAACGATAGGTTCAGATAATGAGCGAATGGGCGTTATGCACGCTAAACCATTTTTGCCATTAATATTCATTCCATCTGAACCACAAACCCCTTCTCCACAAGAACGTCGAAAAGCAAGGGTATCATCTTGCTCAGCTTTGATGACCAAAAGCGCATCTAGCACCATGACGGCGCCAGATTTCTCCAAATCGATTTCATAATCTTGCATCCGGGGCTTCTGATCTTTTTCGGGATCGAATCGATAAATTGAAAAACGCATAGTGTTCCCCAGTTAGTAAACTCTCTCTTTTGGTTCAAACGGTGCTACTGTGATAGGTTTTCTATTGACCGCTCTATAACTAATCTCATCTCCTGACGTGATGATAGTATGTTTTAACCAATTAACATCATCGCGTTGTGGAAAATCCTCTCTGGAATGCGCGCCGCGACTTTCTTTTCTTGCCAATGCAGACAATGCTGAGGCAATAGCGACGGCCATCAAATTATCTAATTCCAAAGCTTCAATACGTGCGGTATTAAAAATCTTACTCTTATCGCTCAGTGTAGCATGCTGTAAGCGCTCACGAAGATTCTTTAGCTTTTCAACGCCTTCAACCATCACTTTTTCAGTTCTAAAAACACTGAAATCATTCTGCATTACTTTCTTCAATTCATGGCGTATCACAGCAACTGGCTCACCACCAGAGGATTGATCCCAGCGCTGCAACCTTAGCATCGCTTTCTCAATATCTTCTTGGAAAACTGTACTGGGTTCCATTCCTTGATTTAAGTATTCACTAACATGCATACCTGCTGCACGACCAAATACTACTAGATCAAGAAGGGAATTACCGCCTAACCGATTAGCGCCATGTACAGACACGCATGCACATTCCCCAACAGCATAGAGACCATTGACGATAGATTCTTTACCTTGGCTGTCTACACTAATGACCTGCCCATGCACATTGGTTGGGATCCCGCCCATCATGTAATGACAGGTAGGAACAACAGGAATAGGATCTTTAATGGGATCCGCATTGGCAAAAGTCATGGAGAGTTCTCGAATGCCGGGAAGACGTGATTTAATGACATCAGCACCCAAGTGATCTAATTTCAGCAGAACGTAATCCCCATTAGGACCACATCCTCTACCTTCTCGAATTTCAATCGCCATCGATCGTGCAACCACATCTCTGGAAGCAAGATCTTTTGCATGCGGCGCATAGCGTTCCATAAAGCGCTCGCCATTTTTATTAATGAGGTATCCACCTTCTCCGCGACAGCCTTCAGTGACCAACACACCTGCCCCAGCAATACCTGTGGGATGAAATTGCCACATTTCCATATCTTGCACAGAAAAACCTGCACGCAATACCATGCCAACCCCATCACCGGTGTTAATTAAAGCATTGGTCGTGGAATGGAAAATTTGTCCTGCGCCGCCTGTTGCCAGGATGACAGCCTTACAACGCATAAAAAGGGTATCACCGTTTTCGATATTTAATACAATGACCCCTGCAATAGAACCATCATGTGCTTTGACTAAATCAATTGCATACCATTCGCTAAAAACAGATACTTTAGCCTCTAAGTTCTTTTGGTAGAGTGTGTGCAATAACGCATGGCCGGTACGATCTGCTGCTGCTGCAGTGCGCGAAGCTTGTTCACCGCCAAAATTTCTTGATTGTCCACCGAAAGGGCGTTGATAAATTTTACCATTATCAAAACGAGAAAAAGGCAAGCCCATGTGCTCTAATTCATAAATCACTTCAGGCCCTACTCGACACATATATTCAATACAATCTTGATCACCTAAGTAATCCGATCCTTTGACTGTATCAAACATGTGCCACTGCCAGTTATCTTCATGTTTATTCCCTAAGGCTACAGTAATACCACCTTGAGCCGACACTGTATGAGATCGTGTCGGAAACACTTTTGATACTAAAGCGACTTTTTTACCTGTTTTCGCCAATTCTAGCGACGCACGCATACCTGCACCGCCAGCTCCAATAATTACTGCATCAAATGAACGTTGCGCAGGAATAGCCATTCACTAATTACCCCACAATATAAAAATGCCCCAAACCACATACGTAAATAGCACAAACAAAATAATGCCCTCTAAGGCATAGCGCAAAAAAAGTGGTTTTACGTAGTCAGTTAATACTGTCCAAAGTCCTATCCAAGCATGGAATGCAATGCAAACAAGAGCAAACAAAGTACTTATTTGCATTAGTGGCTGCGAAAATAAATTCAGCCAGTCGCCATAAGCTATATCAGGATGTCTCACGACGAACAAAAAAAGGAAAATGGTATAAATTGCTAAGAAAATCGCTGTAAAGCGTTGCACTAACCAGTCACGGGAACCTGTTCCACCTAAACTCATGATGTCACCCCCAAAACCAATATGCTGCAACAATCACTAACAAGGAACTCACTACCACAATAATGGCTCCTAACCGTCCAGCCTGATGCGAATCGCCGATATGAACATCCATCAGCAAGTGTCTTATTCCGGCAAACAAATGAAACACAAGAGCTGCAAATAATGCCCATACAAACATTTTGCAAATAGGGGTTTGCCAGTAATCTTTAACTTGAGCCAATCCTTCAGGTGAGGCTAACGATGCATTCAAAGACGATAAAAGCAACGGTATAAGTAAGAAAACTAGAATCCCTGACACTCTGTGTAAAATCGAAACAATTGCCATAATTGGCAACCGAATACTCAAAGGGTTGATATTGATAGGTCGGTTCGTGATCAATGTTTTTCCCCCGCTTCCAAATTACGTCATTATAGTCACACTGCCTTTAAATTAACATCATCGATACAATCGTAAGGGCGGGTCTTTGTTGCCTGCCGTTAAATTTCAACGTCTTGCGCTTGCTTTCGCTAAGAAGTGATGGCAAGACAAACAGCGATCGCCCCTACTTAGATAAATTTCTAGCTAAAATTTAATTCAGCTCTATAAAACGTTTATACTTTTTAGCTATGATGAACGTTTTTGGATTTTAACTAAAGGAGCTTTCATGGTTAAAGAGGTTGCCAAACTTACAGTGCCTGGCAAAGGAGAGCTAGATCTTCCTGTTCTCAAGGGAACCATGGGTCCTGATGTTATCGATGTAGGTGAGCTTAGTAAGTTAGATACTTTTACTTATGATCCTGGTTTTCGCTCCACTGCATCTTGCGAATCGAAGATCACCTTTATCGATGGAAATAAGGGGATGCTGCTACATCGTGGCTATCCTATTGAACAACTGGCTGAACATTCAGACTACCTCGAAGTATGCTACTTGCTGCTATTCGGGGAACTACCCAGTCAAACTCAAAAAGACAAGTTCGTGGGCAAAGTAAAAAATCACACGATGATTCACGAGCAATTAATTAAGTTCTATAGCGGTTTCAGACGAGATGCGCATCCTATGGCGATTATGTGTGGCGTCGTCGGTGCATTATCTGCGTTCTATCATGATTCTTTGGATATCCACAATGAATCACATCGAGAAATTGCAGCTTTGCGCTTAATTGCCAAAATGCCTACCTTAGCCGCCATGTGTTATAAATATTCTGTTGGTCATCCTTTTGTATCACCTCTCAATAGAATGGGTTATGCAGAAAATTTCTTACATATGATGTTCTCTGTTCCCAGCGAAGATTTAGTACCCAATCCTATTCTCGTGCGAGCAATGGATCGTATTTTCATTCTTCATGCTGATCATGAACAAAATGCTTCTACTTCAACGGTAAGACTAGCAGGCTCATCTGGCGCTAATCCTTTTGCCTGCATTGCTGCGGGCATTGCAGCACTGTGGGGACCCGCTCACGGTGGCGCTAACGAAGCTGTTTTAGCGATGTTGCAAGAAATTGGTGATGTTTCTAATATTCCTAAGTTTATTGATAAAGCGAAGGATAAAAATGATCCTTTCCGATTGATGGGCTTTGGGCATCGTGTTTACAAAAATTTCGATCCTCGCGCGACTGTGATGCGTAAATCCTGTCATGAGGTGCTTAATGAGCTTGGCGTGCATGATGATCCATTATTTGCCATTGCACTCAAATTGGAAGAAATCGCATTAAAAGATCCTTACTTCATCGAAAAGAAACTTTACCCCAATGTCGATTTCTATTCGGGTATTATCTTGCGTGCCATTGGGATCCCAACCAATATGTTCACCGTGATTTTTGCAATCGCAAGAACCGTTGGCTGGATTGCGCATTGGAATGAAATGATAAGTTCCCCCGATCTCAGCATTAATCGTCCTCGCCAACTTTATACCGGCGCTACACTACGGGATTTTATTCCTATAGATAAACGTCGTTAATTCTACTCGCGCGCTCGCAAGATTGTTCAAGTGAGCGCGCAGATATATATCAATCAAAGGTCAAATACGCGTGAAGAGTATATTAATCACCGGTGGCGCTGGCTATATTGGTAACCATGTTGTTAAAGCGCTGTTGGAAGGCCATGCAACACGTTTAATTGTTTTAGACAATTTAACGTCAGGCTTTGCCGACAGCCTGCCCAAGAACGTTGAATTTATTCAAGGTGATATTTTAGACGAAACACTTGTTTCCAATATTCTAAAAACAAACCAAGTCAATACAGTGATCCATCTTGCCGCTAGAACGATTATTCCTGAGTCACTGCAAAACCCTTTAAAATACTATCAGAATAATACTGTAGGAACGCTAAATCTTTTAACGGCTTGCTTAAAGCATCAGGT
>JGI26540J51217_10001739_pt1 | contig 14913 bp, 18 predicted proteins | sample ThiBio_1000_plan_2_FD_51217 | JGI IMG/M metagenome (IMG submission 51217)
AGAAGAAGAAGAAAATAAATTTCAATGGTTTCAATGAGAAACTTTATAAAATCAAAGAGGAATAAATATTCATTTCTTTTATTCGAATAAAATCAATAACAATGACGAACGATGCGAGCAATGGAATATGTACTAAATTACAAGGTGTTTTTCGTGAGAAATTTACTTGGAAAAATTTTCGATATTATTGTTGTCAATCGAGAAAAGATGCTCATCTATTTTGGTTAAGTTATGTTAGTCTTTTGATTATTCTTTTGATTATTTTTCTAATCGCATTTTTACGTCGACCATCTATAACAATCAACTATCTTCATTGGTATAATGATAGTTGTTCAATTGATTCAACAACAAACTCACCAATAATCGAATGTGATCGATCGTTGAATCTATTTTGTAGTTCAATTAATCAACGATGTACCTGTTTGAATAATATGTTTTGGAATGGATCATTTTGTACTTGTCAACAAGGAACATTCTATCAAGATAGTATCTGTCATGAACGTTTAGTTTTTGGTCAAAATTGCAATCCAAAACTCGATCTTTGTATGGAATATTTAACATGTTCAAATTCAACGAATACTTGTGATTGTCCATCGACTTCTTATTATAATCAAACGACATGCAATCCAAAACTATCATTTAATTCAACAGAATCATGCACATTATCAAGTCAATGTATCAATGGACTTGATTGCAGGTAGACAATGAATACATAGACTATTTTTTAATTGACTTATTAATATTGTTTTAGTTCGAATGTATGCATTTGTCCGTTTTCACAATCATGGAATGGACATAGTTGTGTGAATTCATCAACGCATGGTCAATATTGTCAAACGACTAGTCAATGCGATACATCGGCATTTTTAACATGTAATAATACATATTCTCGTTGTGTATGTAATGTAAATTTCTATTGGGATGGTAAAATTTGTCGAGAACGTTTAAATAACGGTTCAATCTGCAGTGATACTCAACAATGTCGAACAAATCTAATCTGTCGAGATCAATATTGTCAATGTCCATTAAGTAATACACAATACTGGTCAAGTCAAACATTAACATGTCAACCATGTTTTGGTCAAGATTTATTTTTGTACGGTGGTATTTGTTATTATTTTACTGTTCCAAATAATTCAACTCGAGGAACATATTCAGCACTTGTATCGTCCTATTCATTATCAACTATTCAAAATAATTATCAATTCGATTATTTATTCACTCAACACATTCGAGTATATAATTGGACCACGATATTTTTCTCAATTCAAAATCCGATTCNAAATCATTTTCTTTGGTCACCGGATCAAACTGTTATNCCACCGAAATATATGTGCAATGACACAGTAACATCAAATCTAACAGGTTCAACACTATCATTTCGATTAGAAAATAATACTCAATGTCTTCGAGCTTGGCCAAGTACAACCACTGGACAATTAGCTTATCAACTGAATAATTATGTTTATCATACTCGATAGATATTTGTATTAGAAAAANAATGAANGCGAGAGAATTCGAATTTCTGTGTGTGTGTGTCTATGACAATTTTTTAGTTACTGTTTTATTTGATTTTTCTGCAAGTTGTCTCATAAGGACAAATCGACGTTGATTTTTATCCAAGCGTGTCTGTGATTTGACATTTTCAGGCGAAATTGCTTTAATAAAATCTTTGTCTCGAGTATTTTCATCGAATGATAAGTTCGTTGATGGCACTGGAATNTCTTCGGGAAATGTTGGAAAGATAAGATCTTTGTATAAATCATCGGTTCCATCTTCTGTACGAGTTGAGTCAGGAAGCAGTGAATTTAATTTCATACTATCAGTGACGGCACTTTCCATAAGCCAATTTTCGACAGATGGAAATTGTTGACTGAGATCATCGTTTAATGTTTGAACGGGAATTTCAGGGAGTTTTGGAGTTGATTTCGACGCTAGAGAATAAGAAGAAAATGAATAAAATATTGAAATTATTAATTGTTCTTTTACATGAATTAATTGATTTGTCAACCGAAGGAATATTCCATTGTTTATTAGTAATAAAATTTTCAATATCATGAATATAATTTTTGAATTCAGTTTCATATTGTTCTAATAGTAAGTGTTTTTGAGTATCTGTCTGTTTCTCACGTAGAATTTGACATTGTTCGAGAAGATTTTCATGTGTTTTAGTTAATGTTGAGATTTCATTATCAATCGATTGAATATCACTTTGTAATTGAGTTATTTGCTTTCGTAATTCGACATTTTTTGCACGAATTTTTACAGCATGATTCAACAGAGGAGACGTATTAGTTGATGATTGCATCATTAGACTAACTTATATTGTTTTGATTTTATACAGAAGAAGGAGAAGAAAAAAAAAGAAGAATATCATTTATATAATTTTATTGGTTTCATTTCGATAACCAATCACTATTTTTAAGATAAATTCAAATAGAATCAATTACTATGATGTCCTGTTCGTTCGCGTCACGGATGATTTGTTGTTAATTAAAGCAAATAAAATTGGCATGTGATGCAAACATGCATACATTTAAAAGAACGTATTCGAAATTGTGCAGTAGTTTTTTTTTATAATTATTAATCTGTAAAAATGACAACCGGTGGTTATACTGGAATGAATGCGCCTACAATTGGCCATTATCAGGACGTAATTGGAAGATTGAATCAGTATGCACGAGGAGGAAATGTTGCTCAACCACAACCACAACCACAGCCAGCACCTGTATATACTCCACAAGTATATCAAAATGCTGTTCAACCAATGAACTACGCAGCTAATGTGGTTCAACCGATGGTCTATGCATCTCAACCGGTGGCCTATGCTCCTCAACCGATGGCCTATGCTTCTCAACCGATGGGTTACGATCCGAATGTTTATTCACAAGTTATGCCGATGCAAAATATAATTCAGCCAGGAACATTTATGCCATCCATGCCTCCATCTTTTGGTTTTGGAGGAGCTGCTATTCCACCTCCGAGTGCCATCTCAATGATAAACAATCCAGACATTACTCTTGGTCGAAATGCTTTGAGAGGCTTGTTAGCATAAACATAACCTATCGATTTTTTTTCAAAATAAAGTGATACAGTGCAGTTTTCGTAGACATCAATCAATCGATATATTTTCTATTTAATTTGCATATACAACCATATATAATTACTCATCATCATGACTTCCTTACGAAATGACTCATTCTCATCCCAATTTCTCGCAAGGTAAAACTCCCATCTTTGACCGTATATAGGCAAGAAGTTTTTCCTTTAAAAAAAACTAAAATATTATTTCGACGAAAAAGAAAAAAAGATGAGCTACGAATTTCCAACTGGAATGAATACTGCAACTGCTATACATTATCGCATCGTTGCAGCAAATATGGATAATCATTTGCGGCGAAATGCTGCACCACAACAAGCATNCGGAATGAACAATTTTGCAACAAATGCTCTTCAAATGGGCGCACAACGACTAGGCGTCGATCCGGTGATCNTCAATAGTCCAAATGCCTTTGCAAAAAGATTTGTTAACAATCTTTTCCATTAACAAATTGTCTTTATTTTTATTAATAATAATAATAATTTTGTTGAACTCTTTTACAAAAGAAAATGATTTTATTAATCTCAAAAGTCAATANGAACATTTTATATCCAGATGACCTACTTTTGTAATCTTACTTTCTCTATCAAAAACACAACTACAGCAGAGTCTCTTTATGTTTATAGTACTTTTGCTTTCTTAAACAAAACATTCAGAGTACGTTCTATGCCTGACATAGGCACTTTTTTACATAGTCATCATGTGTCTTCGTTTATTCATCCACGCATTTTAAATAGTTCTTTTTTTTTTCGTATTTGTACAAACAGAAAAAACAACAAGAAAGAAAGAAAAGGAAGGAAGAAACTCTTCTACTTTGATTCGTTTAATCATTCTATCCAATCAGAAATGAAACTTCAAAAAGAAGTATTTAGCAAAAAAACTCAAAGTACATAAACAGTAAATAAATAGAAAATAATAATAGCCCAACAAAATCATTGTATTTTCTTATTGATACAATTTCAATGAAAATCTTCATTTTTAGATGTTTTAATTCTATTTGTTTTTTTTATAAGNTTAACAAAATGGTTGATCCATTTTTCGCAGATACATTCACGCTTGATGTTGATGATTTATTTTTTCCTACAAACGATATTCCGAATAATCTGAATATTCATCAACCATCATCATCATCATCATCTTCGAATGAAACAGAATTACCGGTGATAAAAACTGTCGAAGATGATAATCAAATAAAAAAACGTAAACTCGAACAGAAAACGGATGCAAACGTAAACGAAACCAAAAAATCGAAGCAAGCACCAGCATATATGCGACGAAATATTCGTCAATTAATTACAAATGATAAATTACAAATCGACACATTATCAGCATTAAAAGCTGAACATGATCGATTGAAACGTTTAGAAGAAATCAACGAACAACATTCGAATTCATTTTTTCATAATTATCGCCCATTTAATGTTGAACAAGAACAAGATTGTATTGTTTTGGATGATGATGATCATGAACGAAACAATTCATTAGTACAAAAACAAAATAATCATAATAATAACGATGATGATAGTGATTCGGATATTCAATGTATTGATACTAATGAAAATGAAATTGTCGATGAAAAATTAGCACAAAAACTTCAACGTTTACACGTGGATGATCGTGTAAATATTCCCGATGAAAATGGAAATATTTTAGCTAATATCAATCATCCAACCAATGATCCTGATTTGTACATACCGAAACATCTTTGTTCAATATTAAAACCTCATCAAATCGGTGGTATACGTTTTATGTACGATAATATCGTTGAATCTCTTCAACAATATCAAACAACACCCGGTCTTGGATGTATACTTGCACATTCAATGGGTTGTGGCAAAACTTTACAAGTAAAATGAAGAAATTCTTGATTGAATTTTCATTTGACAGTTTGTCATCTTAGGTTATTACATTTATTGATATTTTTCTACGTTATACAACTGGAAAATCGATTCTTGTTGTTGTGCCAATAAATACAATACAGAATTGGATGAGTGAATTCAATCGTTGGTCACCAATCGACGATCCAACACTTGACTATCAACGTCCGTATCAATTGTATATTCTAAATGAAACATCGAAGAAATCGTCACAACGAACGCAAACCGTTCAAAATTGGTTTCAAACAGGTGGAGTTTTAGTTATTGGCTATGAAATGTTTCGTTTATTAACAACAACAAAAAGGGCAACATCCTCAATGAGTCAATCATCAATTAAAACTCAACGACTCTTCAATGCATACAGTCCATTGACACCAGTTTCAGTAGATAATGATGATGACGAGAAAAATATCGATACGACTGAAGGTATNTAAAATCATATTCAAAGCACAATTCATATTTATCTTTATTAATTAGATGTTAAAAGAGCATTATTTAATCCTGATCTTGTTATCTGTGATGAAGGTCATCGAATAAAAAATCACCAAGCAAGTGTTGCTATCGCCTTAAAATCCATCAAAACACAGTAGAATAAACTGAATTTTCTTTCGAAATCGATTTTTAACTTACATTTTCTCTTGNGTTTAGTCGTCGTATTGTCCTTACTGGTTATCCTTTACAAAATAATCTCATTGGTAAACANGATGAGATTTTCATCGCTCGCTTAACTTTCATCTTTCATTGAACATTTCTATTTAGAATACTGGTGTATGGTCGATTTCGTTCGTCCGAATTATCTCGGTACAAAACAAGAATTTTGTAATATGTTCGCACGTCCGATTCTCAANGGTCAATGTATGGATTCAACTGTTGAGGATCGACAATTGATGCGTGCACGGGCTCATGTTTTACATAGTTTATTAGAAGGTTTCGTTCAACGACGTGGTCATAGCGTTCTTCAACATGATCTACCAATGAAAACTGAATATGTTATTCTATTAAAACAAAAGCCTATTCAACGACAGTTGTATTTGAAATTTTTGGAATCAGTCGGTATGCTTTCGAATTCATTGGAAACAAAGATTAATCCATTGAAAGCATTTGCATTGTGTTGTAAAGTAAAGAGAATAATCGTGTTTGGTAATTGTTTTTTCTTTTTAATACAATGAATAGATTTGGAATCATCCGGATGTTTTATACAAAGCAGCTTGTGATCGTCAAGATGGATTAGATATTGATTTTGATCTTGAAATTGATCAAAACAATCGAACTGTAACGAATAAAAAAACAGCAACAAATCGTTTTACTACTGTTAATAATAATAATCAATCAGCATCGCCAATTTCATCGACTGAAAAGAAAGAATTTGATTATGATTTTGTAGGATTTGTTTTCGTTTTTGTTTTCTTTTCTTTTTATTTCATTTTTTAATTAAAAGGCAAATGAAATCTTAGCTTCCTATATCTATGGTCAATTATCGAATGGAATTAAATTTGAAGTTGCCTTACAGATAATCGATTTATCAATTCAACTCGGTGATAAAGTTCTTTTATTCAGGTAGAATAACAATCAAACCAAAAGACGAATAGTTAATAATCGATTATTTTTCAGTCAAAGTTTATTATCATTAAATAAATTCGAAGAATTTCTTCAACAACGTCAGATACCTAATACCGATGAGCAATGGAAGAAGAATACCAATTACTATCGTATGTTGATACTTTTTTTAGAATTCTATTGAACATCTATGCTGTTTAGGACTTGATGGAAGTACGAATAGTCTTGAACGTGAACGATTAATCAATGCATTTAACAGTCCGAATTCAAATGCGAAATTATTCTTACTTTCAACTCGGTAAAATAAAAATAAAAACAAAAAATATTCGATTGNCTTTTTTTTCTGTTGAAAATAGAGCTGGTTGTCTTGGTATTAATCTAATTGCTGCTAATCGTGTTATTGTTCTTGATGTTTCATGGAATCCTTGTCTCGATGCGCAAGCTGTGTGTCGAGTGTATCGTTATGGTCAAACAAAACATTGCTTTATCTATCGTTTGATAGCCGATTATACGATGGAAAAACGTATCTATGATCGACAAATAGCTAAACAAGGCATGTCGGATCGTGTTGTTGATGAACTACAACCTGAAACTCAATTTACACGAAATGAAGTCGAAAATCTCATTCATTTTGCTATCGACGAAGAAACAGCAGCGCCAGATTTATTAGAAAAAATTGATGAGATTTCGAATGATTATCTGTTAACAACAATATGCCAACAATTTGCGCAATCAATAACTAAATTACCGTTTACACATGAATCTCTTCTCTTAGATAAAAAAGAATATCAATTGACATCGGCAGAAAAACGACGAGCACAAAAGGAATATCAATATGTTAAACAAATGAATATTCATTCGAATCGATCGAGATTACAAACAGCAAGATCGTACGATGAAAATCTTCTTTTCTCTCTCTGTCTCTTACATTCCTTTTTTTTTCTTCTTCTAGTTCGGCATATATTTATAACAATAATAATAATAACAACTTTTCTAATAATATTCGTTATTATCCTTCGAACAGTAACAATTCGAGTACAGTTTCATTGGATCGAAAATTAGAACGTTTGAAACAAAAAGGAATATCAGTTCAATCGATAGTTTTGCAAACACGTTCGTTGATTGGAAATTTTACTAACAAAAAAAAAAGTTTTATTATTTGTCTTTTTCTTTAGCACTCGAAGTACAAATGCATATAGCCGAACGAGAAATTATCCCTGCCGGTGTTCGTATTCATTTCATCAGTTCTCCACGTGGATCATTCATTCGAACACCTGATGGTCGATTTTTCGCCGTTCGTCAAATGCCAGTCGCTCAAGCACCTAAACCAATTGCTCCTCTTCCACCGCCTCCACCACCACCACAACCAATACAATCAACACCATCGCTCAGTTCCAATTTTTTCGATGATTTATTTTCTAGTAAAAAATCGAAATGATTTTTTTTCTCATTTTCGTTTCGATTGCTATTTAGATTCACCAGCATATACGTCACAATCATCGACAGCGAGCACTGATTTGAACAATGAATTCGATCATTTACTCTCTGATATTAATATTGATTCATCACTCGCCAATTTCAATACATGGCCGAATGATTTCTATTCGGATTTATTTCCCAATCAAACCGATTCAGCAACATTGACTTAAGCATGATTTGTTTTATTTTCAGTTTTGTTAAATATACACGCATAGAGATACGTATATCTGTCTAACTCGACATCAGTTCATTCATTCCTTTTCTATTTTGTGAGAAGAACGATTTAAAAAAATAGAGAAGAAAAAGTTCACTCTCGTCATTGTCTTTCTAAGGTGATTTGTACTTGTTCGTTTTGTTTTCTTTTGCTCTGTTTTCAAGTCAACCGTTGATTGTATTCAAAATAATTCGTTTTTTTTTAAATATATTTTTCAGACAGTGATCAATCAAAAATAAATATTAAAGTTCTTTGATGCTAATATCATCTTATCTCGATAATGTGAGTTAATATTCATGTCATGAATAGTTTTGTTATCTACTCGTAATATGAAGCGTTTGTTCTTTTTTCGACTTCTATTTTAATTTCATCGACGATGAAATAAACTAGATTTTCATTGTTTTGTTTTATTTGTTTATCAACAAACGAAAAACAAGTTCTTATCAGAAGAAATTCTTTTCGTTCTTTGATTTAATTGTGTTATCATCAACATATTTATTTTCAAGACATTCTTTGACTAAACAAAGCAAAGAAATAAAAATACTATCTCAATTGATTTGTTATTTAGAAAATTTTATGGCTTCATCACAATCCAATCGAGTTATATCTTATTTCTTTATTTTTGATTTCTATCATAATAAAGATTCCAATGATGGAAAGGATCTTTTTCCTGAATCAATTATATATTTCTATCCAACAAGAGAAGATATTAAAAAAGAAGTAAAATTATTTCATTGAAATTTTTCAATAATAGCAAAAAGAAGAGTTACGCATTTAGAAACTTCTTACATGTGGTGAAATGGTTGGTTTAGTTGATTGTATTCGATGTGACTTATTTGCAGCTATACCCAAAGAATTTTATTATAAAAAATCTCTTGTAATAACCGAATACTACGGCAGACATTGTGCGGTAAAAAAAAACATTCATTTCATTACAACGATCAATTAATTTCGGNCGATTCAATTTAGTTTCTCGTTTTATCTAAAGATCGTTTCTCTATTGACGAAGCTAATGTTCATCTAACGCACATACTTCAACTATTTCATTCACTTTACGGAACATTAAATCATATTCTTTCAGTAAAATCGATTTGATATTTTTTTTCTTATTTCAAAATCTTTTCAAGATCTACACAAATATTAATGAATTAAATTTATATCTTAAACAAACTTTAACACCTATTGTTGAACATGTTTTCAATCAAAATCGTTCGATACGAAATCTATTTTCCGCTATTGATTATGCACCAATAAGAAAAGTTGATTGAATTTGCAATATTTAAAATAACTATTTTCTTCTTTTTTTTAATTTTAATTAGAACAATCAACGATTTCTTTTACAAATGAAACATTTTCTCACCAATTTACAATCATCATTAGGTGTGAGAAATGGCTTTTTTGCTTTCGAAAAAAGGTTTCAAATAGAATTTAGATATTTTGTTTTTGAAAATTTGAATAATGGTTTTTGTTTTTCNTATTTAGAATTTTGTATTCAACATATGACATTGATACAACCTACTATCTNCAAACAATACTCGATTTAGAACGTCATTTACCTGTAAAAAAAACTGATTTTAAAATAAGAAACGAAAAATATTATTCTTTGATTTTCTCAAGACCAACGAAATCTATTTGCCATTACGTTCGGAAACAAAACTACGCAGTGGCGTTTCATTACTTCGAATATTTCTTCCACGAATAGCAGTATTCGATTCATTTTTAAATTCATTAAAAGCCAATACAATCTATAATTCAACAGAAAATCTTCCACTACGATTGACCACATTGAATAACAATGAATTTCGTCCCCGAAATCACTCGAGNATAATCATTCGTGATGAACCAATCTCTTCGCCAGACGATTGTCTCGAATGTGAAACTGATTTAACTGTTGATACAGCAGGAAGTACAGAAAATGATTCGTTACCAATAATTCCAAAATCATCGATAAGTGTAAACAAATTGAATTATTAGATGGATTCGTTCAATTGACTTTGTGTAATTATTTATTCTAGGTTATTGTCGATAAACCTCATCGAACTGTATTTTCATCGACGACAAATAACGGCGAAGGTCTCACCGATGATCAGAAAAATTACAATCAAACTCGTCGTGCTCGTTCAGGAACATTGAACACTCGTTTCGAAGATTCCATAAAATTCGACAATGAATCATCGAATTCCGACGATCGAATAACTCGTGCTGAATTCGTTATCATTGCAAACAATAGTGATTTCGATAGTTGTGATGAAATTTGTCCAGAAAATACGATTCGTATGTCAGAACCAACTGTACAAACAAATTTCTATCGACAACGACGGAAAACATTGACGAATGATGTTGAACATGCTCCAACAGTATCAAATGATTCGCCGACGAAAGCTGGCGATGTACCTGAACAGAATGATGAAGTCGAACGAGATGAATTAGTTTTATATGTTCAGAAAAATTCTCGTATTACATTTACGGGTGTTATTGAAAAGAGTTTAGTTACTGATGAATATCTACAGAAATTAGTAAGACAACATTCAAAGACGAATATTCGAAGAGAAAATATAATGAAAGAATATGTTCTAGTGGTGGTTGTTGGTCAATAAAATAGCTGAATTAGATCGTGATGTTCAAGTTTTACCGATAGCTGGTGAAACGAATGTAAAAAAAACAAAATCTTTGTCAATTCATTTCTCATTCTTATTGCAATTATTTAGAAAGATAAATCTGATATTAAATTTCAATTTAATGATCATACTAATCAAGTTCAATGTAAAAATCTTTCGTTGAATTGAATTATTTCATTTCTAGAATTGTTTCATTCAGATGAACGACTCTACGATGTAAATAATATATATTACAAAATTCCATCGTCGGATGGTGCCTGCATGGCATTCAATGCTCGAATAAAAATGAATGAAGATTCTGAAAGAAAAATGATTGGTCTTTCGTAAGCAATTGCTTTCTCAAGTCATTTCACTTCTTTTTTTTTCTTCTAGCCGAGGAAATAATGTTATTACAGTGAATCGATACATACCTGATCGTGTAACATACCTCTACCGACGAGTTCAAGAGCCTCGTTAAAGAGAGCACATGAATTTTTTTTTTCGTTTTATATTTATTTTACTACTTGACATGTGAAAATAAAAATGTGCTTGTCACTTTTTTTTTGTTTTATTTTAATTTTAGATGAATGAATATGATCGAAATGATTGGTGCTATAAACTAAACAGAACACGAAAAAAAATTTCATCAACAGTAGTTCGATTCTTCATTGTTGTCAATTTATCATGAAATTTGTTACGTATTTCTTATTGTACATTCAAAGTCTATTTGCTCATCAATGTCTATTTCCAAATCGGATTCAATTTGAGCTCATCTATCTTTGTCGTGAACGATTAAATTCAACATCGATACGTGTTTGGTTGTATTTGAATTTCAATCAAACAAATCGATATCATCTCAAATTCTTTTCATNTTATACATTTACTTTACGTGCGATGACATTAGTCGAAGAAAAANACAGTCATTTCAATGATTATTTCGAAAAACNAATATCCNATCATGTTAAAATCAATTTTCAAGTTAAAGAAAATCATTCAATAAGTCTTCATAATCTTGCATCTGGTCGTTATGAAATCTGTGTTAATTTATATCAAGATAAATCACGAAGATTGTATTCACGTTCAACAAATAGTTGTTTGTATATACCGTGGAATGTTCCTGAATATGAATATCAACAAGCCAATCGATTTATTTTAATGATATTCATGATTTTAATTATTCTATTTTTTTCAACATGTGCATTCTTCATTTATTCAATTTACAAATATATTCAATCGAGGCGACCGAAGAAAATCTCGATTCAACAAGAAAAAAACGACGAAGAACACGCAAATTTCCTTGTTAATCAACATTTTGTTAACCACATGACTCCATTACGATTGTTAGTTCATCGACGTATGCATCAACGATATGCACATCGATCTCCTGATTTCAATGAATAAAAACACGAAGCTTTCTGTTCTATTGAGCNAAATAATAATAAAAAAAAGTGTGTCTCTATCTAGGAAACATAACAGCCAGAGAAACGATTATCGCTGTTAGATACATAAAGAAAAATGTTCGATCAAGTACAAGTGCGACTTGTTTCCAATCGTTGACAGTTTTTGCTTTGGCTTCTTTGTCTTCCATACGTTTGCGTGTCGTACGAAGGAAATCTCGTATTTCTTTGAGATCAGTTTCGACTGTCATAAAGGCAATCGATGCCGTGATTTGATGTTGAACTTGTTGAGCAAGTTGCTGTTCACGTTGTTGATGATCGCTGATCATATCGATCGTTTCATCGGCATTTTCATCGAGCGAACTTAGGAAACGTTTATCACCGACGGATTTAAAACGTTCTTTAAGTAATTCGAATTTTTCAAATTTATCTCCATCACATGTTGCTTTTATCGGAGATGCAAGACCGTTGACTGGATGTTGCTGATAGGAATTCGTATGAGGAACCATACGAAAGAATCGAGCTAACCATTCGAGAAAAATCTATAATCAAACATTTTACTTTATGAAAAAATTTTGTTGAATTCTACTTTTCGTAAAATTGTCGGCATAGGACCACTTCCACGAAAATAGATATGAACAACAATTGTACACAAGAATGTCGATGTTGCAATCATGCCCATATTTAAGCAATAATAAGCACCTAAACATTGACGAGAATGAGATTTCCGTTTCGTTTACAAAAGGAAATTGTTCTCTTTTTTTTTTATTTTGTCTGTATCTTTCAAACGAACAAAATTAGTTGATTTCCGGGCCAAGTCACAGTTCCTTTTATTCATTCATTCTTCAACTTACCGATGCGTGGAATGTGTTCAGCATTTGATGGCATATTTTTATATAATAAAAGTAATAAGACAAAAAATGATGTGAAAATATTCATGCCTTTTAAATGAGAAATCAATTAGAATAGATTTTCTCATTAAAAATTTTATCTTTACCAAGGACTAATTTTGAAGGACTTTCCGGCTTAAAAAAAGAAGAAGAAAAAAGAAGATAGAAGTATTTTGAAGATTAAAACAATTCATATACCGGTAACCAAAAGAGAATGCATGTTAAACATGATAAAAGCACGCATGGTAAGATGAGAATATAATTATAAAATCCACCTTGTCGTTCCAAATGAAGATAAAATTTCAAATCAACATAAATCTCTGGACAACAATCTGTCAAGTAAATAGAAAGAAAAAAGTTAATTTCATAATTTATTTCAGTAAAGGAATTCTATTCTACCGTATTTTTCTGTATTACGTGATGCACTATTTCCTATAATATTCCATTCATTTGATTTAACATAAGATTTCAAGTCAAATTGTTGTATATCACGATAGAATGTTAAATTGACTTTTGACATATCATATGTCCATGCACCGAATTTCATTGAACAATTCTGACGATCGTACGGAAAACGTCTACAATTTGCATGTAAAATAGGTTCACTTAGAGAAAAACCGAAATTGAATTATACCGAATGTCAATTTGACATGTCGATTTGAAGATAGACATCGGCTTCCAAAGGACTGTACCATTATGATAAACAATCGCCAATACTTCGCGTTTTTCCTCGAGTCGTATATCGGCACTAGAAATGAATGAATTAATTAATTAACAAGTCAAGAAAGAAACAGCCTTTTATTCAAGTTCGTCTTGTGTCAGAAATGAATAGATGATCTAACAGATGGTTAATTACTCAAACTTGTCTGTTGGGAAAATTCTTTGAAAAACATTTTTCTTTTGTTCTCAAAACGAGAAACTTACTAGTTATATAGGGTTACATCTGGCTGCCAAATACTTTTGATGGGCAAGCGTATATCCATCAAATTATCTGAAGAAGAAGACGACGAAGAAGAAAAATTGAAAATTTATGGAAAGAATTCAATGATTGTTTACCATATTCTTGTGGATTCCTAGAAAGAAAAATAAACAAACGAACAAATTAAATTAGAATTTATTTTCCTAGTTTTTTAGTTTGTTATTACCATGTTAATGCTTCATCTTCCCATTCCTAGAAGAAAACAAAAGTCAATATAGATATATCAATCAATCAATCGATCGATAAAAGGATGACATACATAAATTTGCCATTGATTAGTAATCAAGACTTGATTTTTTTCGTCCTAAAAGTCAAAGTTTGTTTTCTCGTTCTATTTTAATTCTCTGAAGAACATACGAGATCGCTTATATGAATTAATTGCAGGCCAAATCGGACTTCAACATCTTCAGTCATATTCCGAACGGGTCGACCCCAACGTACTTGATAATTTTCAAGTAAATCACAGATTAACCTTTGTTCAGCGTTCCATGTATGCATACGAGTACGATTACATTTTTGTGCCTCGGATCGATCTAATATTTTGCTTTTGTTTTACAAGCAAATAAAGAAAAGAATCAAATTTGATTTACCTGTGAAAATCAAACATAGGAGAAAAACTAAATAAAACATGTTTGTTTTTCTTGTTTCAACTGAATGAATTGAGGTTGTTGCTGTTAAACATAATTTTAATTTAAAAATTTATTTTCTATTCTTTGGTTTCTTTTTTTTTCCTATTTTGACGTGCGTGTTGCCTGCATATATGTTGATAATAATGCTTCGACTTCAAGCAGTTTTCTTTTCCTATAAATATATATATATATAT
>JGI26540J51217_10001752_pt1 | contig 14848 bp, 10 predicted proteins | sample ThiBio_1000_plan_2_FD_51217 | JGI IMG/M metagenome (IMG submission 51217)
GAAAAAGCCAACATGTATCGAAAAGAAAAAAAAATCATTGAATTCTTTTTTTTGAAATATAAAAGCAGGCAACAATAAATACCAAATAAGAAATTCAGACTTTTTTACTTGTGTAAAAAAACGTAAAGCACTGACTTTTATTCATCTTGTCAAAATACATGAAAAAATAGTCTATTCCCAGTAAACTTGGTATTCATATAGACCAGAGCCAATATGAAGTATCATGAGACCAGTACTAAGGTCATTTTCGATGATGGATTCGTTAGCAATGGATACTTGACTAATCGACCAAATTAATTTATTTCCTTCGGTTAATTTAACNCAACGAGCTCCAGGAAATAATGGCTCAAAGATAGCTCGAGCTTGAGCATTGGGTGGAATGCTCAAACGCAATCGAATCGAATTGGGCACTAACTCATGTTCATCACGAGTATATGCTATGTGAACAAGACCATGTAATGTACTCAGTTGACAATCAAGTTTGAGCAAAAGATGCTTGTTACTTTCAGAAACCATACGAGGTCGAATAACGATGAAATCGGCCGTGAGTTCAATGCCTGCTAAATGCGAATAAAACCAAGCACCTACACTTCCGAACATAATATGGTTTCGTGAGTTCATGCCTGGTCCTTCGAATGGTGCATTCCAAAGTTCCCAGAGAGTTGTAGCATTTTCATAGGGATTATTGAACATGTAGCCGAACGATGGATAAGTAATCGATGTCACTAATTCAACTGCTAAATCATGATGTCCATTATCGGATAGAAGCGGATAGATTTGAGCTGTGCCAAGTATTCCTGTGAAAGCATGTTTTCCTTTTTGAATAATATCAGATACTAAATGTTCTATGACGATATGACGAACATTGTTTGGTACAACATTTGGCAAAGCAAGAGAAAGTATTTGTGCAGTTTGTTGTCCATCAGCATAGAATTGTGTCGTTTGATTGAAAAACACTCGATGAAATTCTTCGGCTAATTGTTGATAGAGCACTGTATAGACGTGTGTNTCATTGGTGTAACCAAGAATTTGAGACATATTGATCAACAATGAAATATCGTGTAGGAATGCAAATGATGAAGCAAGAGAACCGTTCACTCTCGATNGAGGTGAAGGGGGGACCCAATCACTGTACGAATAAAATAAATTAGCCAGACCCGTCGATTTATAAGCAGTATGAACACTTTCGATGTAAGTNCGAATATTTGAATAGAANGTCGAAAGAACTTGAACGTCCTGATAATGTCGATAGATTTGCCATGCAATTGTCGGAAAAGCACTGCCCCAATTAGGATCAGCTGGATAATCTCCATCGCTGAATGGTACAGTGTCTGACACGGCACCATCCGGTCCTTGTGTATTAACAATTGAATGAAGAAAATTTTGAAATAGTTTGATCAANTCAAAATTATATAAAGCTTCGTTCACTGTCAATGCTGCATCACCTAACCAGCCTTTTCGTTCTTCACGTTGTGGACTAGTCAATTGAAAAAAAAGAAATAGATATAGGATGATCAACTTCAGTTGCATACCAATCCGTAGGTAACGACATCAGATTACTCAGTTGACTCCATTGAATATTATGTTGAATCTGATTGATGATCGGATTACTTGAAATAAAATGACCTTTCAATGTAGTTTCACTATGAACAACAAGACATTCAACGTCGTCGACAGTCATCTGACTTGGTGCATTCATAATTGAAACATAACGAAAACCATGATAAGTAAAACTAACAAGAGAGAGAAAGAATCGAGCAATCTACGTAGAAAAGAAAAGAAATATTGTCTTACCTTGGTTCGTAAATTTCACCGAGTGGATCACCACGTAATACATAAGTATCAGTTTGTGTAGCACCCAAAAGATTATCGGTGTAGATTGTACCATATGACTGACTGAACATCATGCTCTAATGATATGAGATTTGTTGATAATTTTATTACTTACTTTGTTGTTGCCATGGATGGATTGAGTATCTCACCGTGTCGAATATAGACACCCACGCCAGATGTACCACGAAATTTAAATCGACACCAACCAGCCATATTCTGACCCAAATCAAATACTTGAACTCCTAAATGTATATGATCTCGATGTTAGAAATAAACTTTTAAGAAGAAAATTGACTGACCTATGATCGGTGACCATGTAGCTATAGGTTTCAATATTCCACCGTCAGTTAATTTCGCACCTTTGATTTGATCAATTTCATTTGATGACAAATATCCACTGATAGGTGCAGCAGTCACTTCAGAATGCAATGCATCAGGTCCAGCACGAATTGGTGGCATATCTTGCATGACAATTTCACCATGCAATGTCTCATTGACTGGAGATGACATTACTTCTGCTGGCAACCATAATGAAAGCGGATCAGTAAATCCAACTTGTGCCCAATTGGGACGATCCTGACGACTGTCAAAGAATTCGCCATTGTATACACTATCATGTAGAATAGCATTTTGACGACCCATCCAAGTCGAATCGCTGTACACATGCATATCGGTGCCATCTTCAAATAGAATTTCCAAGAGAAACATAAAACGAGGAGGACCATAAGTAGGTTTAGGATCGACTGGAGGTGTGTACTGCTCTTGACTGTACCACCCATTGCCTAATCTGACACCAACTGCATTCATACCAGACTAAATTAAATCAAGAAGAATCAAATCTTTTTTTGTTTTCAATTATAGCAAATCATTCTGAACAACCTGAATAGTCGACGATAGATCAAACGATACCAACAGTGTACGTTTTTCATACACGGTCCAACCAGGATCTAATTTGCGACTTGTATCTATCTTTTTTCCGTTGGCATACAATTCATAATAACCAAGACCGGATATATAAACGATAGCTGATTGAATTGGACTATCATTCAATACAACAAATTCTTTGCGCAATTCATTCATAGTGATTTGTTTCGAACCAATCCACATTAAACTATCTTTTTTATTCATCAGATATGAATGAATATTAAAGATGGACGTTCGAAAATGTATCCATTCGGTCCATGAACTTGCGTCATTCGATTGTGTAGTCCAAATTCGTAGACGAAATTGATAGAAGGTATTCGATTCAAGATCGTTGAATCCTNTATNGGATACATGAATCGATTGACTAGACATCACTTGTTTGCTATCCCATTGATGCTTATNCGATTTTATTTGTAATTGATAGGCTGTCTGATGTACATTTCTTTTGCCTNCTANCACGGATAATTTCCATGAAAATCGAGGTCGTGCAGTGTTGATTACTAAATCTTTGNNTGTATCAACTTTATAATGATCTATGCGAATGTCATGAGGTGTAATAGGCGATTGACAANGTATATTGACTATAGCACAAACGACAACGAAGATATAGAAATAGAACATGTTTATNTTTGATGAAGAATAAATAATTTGTTGTGTGGTCACATGTTGTCGTTTATCTTTACTCGCATTCGTTTTATTACTATTCAGTCAAAGCATATACATTGCTGAGTCATGCTCTGTGTTGAAGTTATTGAAACCTGAAGAAATAGTTTCGGACGCGTATGCTATTGTTCGAGCAAAGGCAGTCAATTACGATAAGAAACCTGAAAATTTAAACATAACGACCAATGGAATTCCTGACTCAATCATTCGATTTCAAATCGAAGAAATTATTAAAGGTGACTCAATAGAATCAGATTCATTGCTCATTAATGGTTACTTGACTAAGGATGATGATTTCAATCATGAATATCCGCCATACACTTTTGTTCGTCCTGGCGGAGCTACTGGTAGTTGCTTCGCTAATTNCTACAAACAAGGCGCAAGTTTTCTTCTATTTTTAAACAAAGACTATAGTCCTTATTGGGGCGCACTTGCACCCGTCAATGAGCAACTTCATTCACCACCACATAACGATCTATGGTTACGATGGGTAAAAAAACAAGTTTGCATCGCCGGCACTGCTCCGATGGTTGTCAGTGGAGCTAGCAAACTTCGAACATTCTTTTTTTAATAATCACGAAAAAATAAAATAAAAACATTATTTTGTAGCAAAAATACGGCATGTCTCATCTTCATGAACACATAGAATATCATTAAAAGTTGGATGTAATCGATGAATATCCGTTGCCATTCTATCGCCTTCACGTTTGTCTTTACCTATCAGTTCGTTAATATAACATTCGAATTTGGATAATTTACGTAATTGTTTGACAAATCCGGCAGCAAATTGAACAAATGGTATGTTACATACACATTGCAGATATAAATGTTGAAGATTAGGTGTATGTTCGAAAAATGTTTCAATAATATTCNTAGTTAAATAAACATTATCAGTCCATAATGTTAATCGTTGTAGTAGATGATTGGATTCTGCTTTTGGTTTCGGTAATATCATTTGCGAACTAGGTAGGACAAGTAATCGTAGATGACGAAGATTCGGACAAGCAGTAAGAATCGTAGATGCAATAACTACTGGNTGGTCCGTAAAAAGTGATACCATTTCAAGTGAATACGATGTTGATAATGGTGGTAAAGTTAACATATTCACTTGGCAAAGATTAACACAACGAAGTAATGGAAATTGTCCGGTAAATATTTTAACGAGTATTTCCGATGGCATAACAAAATTTACTTCGAGAAAAAATGCTAAATGTGTAAGATTTGGAATAATCGAAGGTTGTATTTGGTNCAAATGTTCGTTATTTCGTTTATATAATGTTAATGCACGAAGATTAGTAAATTGACTAAAATCAATTCGAGTAGATGTATCAATAATTAAACTAATAATTCGAGATGCGTATAAATATGTCATCGATAAATCGGTTTTTTCATTGAAATTTAAACAAAGATTTTTATGAACTTGAAGAAGATTATTTAAATGTATATTCAATCCCCAGAAAATATTGTATAAATTGACGCATCAATATATTGAAAAACATGACAGAACAGTTCATTGGGAAGTTTTTCTATGTCCCATTTTGCATCCTTTTGATTGCTGCATTGTGTAATAGAGAGAAATTTCGATTTCAAATCATGATTTTTGTCAAATGTTACTTTCATTTCTTCTTTTTCACAATCATTTTTTGTACCAATAAATAAAACTTGTGCTCGTTGATATTGTTCATTGATTTCGACAAAACAAATATCATCGACACAGATGTATTCGGGTGCTTTGAAAATGGCCGATTGTGGAAGAATGACTATACTCTCATTCTCTGGCACATACACAATATAATAGAGTTTGTCACTTGTAATTGGACTACTCGATTTTGTATAAAATACAGGTTTACAACGTTGAACAGTTGGTAGATGTTCATGTAAAGGTGAATGATTTAATTTGTAGTGTTCGTATGTTGATGGACTACAAACGAGCAATTGAACGGGAAGATGTTGCTGTTGTCGAACAAATCTTACCAGTTCGAGTAAAGTTTTCTGTTCAATATTGACACCGTTAATACTAATAATACGATCAAAATTTTTCAGACCACTTCGATTGAGTAAATCTGTATATTGATTGGAACATAATTGGATAAAATAAAATTGATAATTACGATTCTGTAACATCACTGTTCCTAATCGTTGATCGGATGTCAATCGTTGAATTGTACACAAACGAATATCATCGTGTTCATATGTTAGATTCGTATTTTCATCAATCGTATGTATGTCTAACCGTGATTGTAAATAAATACGAATTATATCTATTTTAGAAAAAAAAAACATACCATAGTTTTCTGCAAGCCATTCTTTGACTTTTCTATTCACACGTTTTCCCCATCCACCTAGAATCTTCTTTACGTTGTTTTCATCCAGATATTCAACAGTTTTGCCTAATTGATCAAATTGAATTGGATATTTTATTTGATTTTTTTTCATTTGAACATAGATATGTATGGGAACAATAAGTGCTCTCCACATTATTACACCTTTATTTAACCAAGGAAATACAACAAGAACTTCACGCCATGTTTGATCGGTTAATTTTGCTTTTGGCTTTGCTTCCGATCTTATTATCGATGTCTGAAAAAAAAGAAAACACAAAAAAAAATATCTCTCCTTATTGTATTGTTATAAATCAGTTACGCGTAATTCTGCAAGTAAAGTCGCCATGATATGATATATTGAAATAAAAAGAACATCATATAAAGATAATATTATCTTTTATTTATTTTGTTGAAGATAAATAAAAACTAACATTCGTACTTTTTTTTTCAGTTCAAACGCTTTGATCATATCTTAGCGACGCTTCATTAATTATCTACGGATGCGTATCGAATCGTTTTATGTCTGAATAAGAATATATAAAGTGCGTGCACATTCTTCTTTTCGATTGTAGAAAATAATCGAATGTATAATTTCATTTTGATTCTAAGTTTAATTTCACCAATAGCGATAAATGGTCAAACGTTATTGTTTCCTGATTGTAAATCAGGTCCACTTGCATCATTTCCTATCTGTATCAATCGTTATCGATTCAACAACGTGCAGCTGATTTAGTTAGTCGAATGACAATAGAAGAAAAAGCAAATTGGCTATCGAATACAGTTCAACCAGTTCCTCGACTTGGCCTACCAGCATATCAATGGTGGAACGAAGCTTTACATGGTGTTATGTATTTAAAAGCACATGATGCTGGCGTGCCTGAAGCAACTTCATTTCCATCGCCAATTAATCTTGCGTCAACATTTAATTTCGATCTCATTCATCGTATTGCAACTGTCATATCAACAGAAGCACGTGCTGCGAACAATGAGAATATAACTGGCTTGAATTTTTTCACTCCAAATATTAATCTTATTCGAGATCCACGATGGGGTCGTGGTCAAGAAACACCAGGCGAAGATCCTTATCTTGCAATGCAGTACGTTTCAGCAATAGTTCGAGGTTTACAAGAAGGTGAAGATAGTCGATATTTAAAAATAGCCGCTACTTGTAAACATTTTCTTGCTTATGATTTGGACGCGTGGAAAGAAGCAAGTCGATGGAGTTTCGATGCTCAAGTCGCTGATATTGATCTTGTTGAAACGTATCTACCACCGTTTGAAGCATGTTTTCGTGATGCACATGTAGCTAGTATTATGGGCAGTCTCAATGCCATCAATGGAATACCGGCATGTGCTCATAAATTCTTTCTTCAAACAGTTGCACGAGATACATTTAATTTCGATGGTTATACGGTTTGTGATTGTGGTGCCATTCAGAATATCATGACAGGACATCATTATACATCCAATGATCCCGATACAGTAGCAGCTGCTCTACATGCTGGTCTCGATCTTGATTGTGGCAATTATTATAGTGCACAAATTCCCTTGGCATTGAATAAAACAATTGTTCAAACAGATGTCGATCAAGCATCGATACGAACATTTAGTGTTCTTATTCGACTTGGGTACTTCGATCCATCTGAACAACAAATCTATCGAAGTTTAAATCGAACGAATATCAATACACCTGAAGCACAACAATTAGCTCTATTAAGTGCTCAACAAAGTATTGTTCTATTGAAAAATTCGAATAAGATTCTACCATTGAATCTCGACCAATTGACAAATAAAACGATTGCACTTATTGGTCCTTCGATCAATGCAACAGAATTAATGCAAAGTAGTTATCATGGTCCTGCTCCATTTCTTATATCACCATTGATGGCATTCAATGAAATAACAGCAAATTATTCGATTAGTATTCAATATGCATTTGGTTGTCCAGTTTTTGGTACAAATCGAAGTGGTTTTGCTGAAGCAATTGAATTAGCTCGAAAAGCTGATTTTGTTTTTTATATTGGCGGATTAAATGGATCGATTGAAGGCGAAGATTTAGATCGATCAGTCATCACATTACCTGATATTCAATTAGCACTTTTACAAGAACTCGAACGAGTTGTTCGTGCACCAATGCATATTATTATGATGTCTGGTAGTTCAATAGATTTATCTTACATACGTGATTCGCCTCAATATGCTAGTCTTATGTGGACGGGCTATCCAGGAGAATTCGGTGGAACTGCAATAGCGAGTATCGTTTTTGGTCATTATAATCCTGGTGGTCGTTTACCAATTACATATTATCCTGGTGATTATGTCGATCAAGTGAATATGACCGATATGAGTATGAGACCATCGAGTACAAATCCTGGTCGAACTTATAAATTTTATACTGGTCAACCAGTCTACGAATTTGGATACGGTTTATCGTATACAACATTCGAATATCAATGGGATAATGATACTAATATACGTTCGTATACAATTGAATCATTAGTAAATAACGATGTTCTAATTGAACTCTTTCGAGTCAATGTAACCAATACGGGTACGATGGCTGGTGATGAAGTTGTTTTAGCTTATATAAAAGCAGCACAAGTACTCGATACTGATGGAACAACGCCACCCATCAAACAATTATTCGGTTTCGAACGTATTCATTTGCAGATTGGCGAAACAAAACAAATCTTTTTTCCATTAAATATCGAAACATTATTTCTCATTGGACGTGATGGTTCAAAATGGATTCATCCTGGAGAATATCATATTCTTATTGGCAATCAACGTATGTTTACAATGAAATTACAAGGTTATTCAACTTTATGGCAACAATTTAAAAAATAGTTTATTTTTTGAAAGAAAAAANTCTTCGATAGATATAATTGATGANANTTTGTTGAGGTTCTTGTTCCNTGTTTTCAATGNCTGGTATGTCGTTGATGACCGACTGTAAATGTTGAATCTTTGGATGATTATCAACAAGTTGTTGTTGATAGGATTGCAAAGCTTTTTCATAATAAATTCGAGCTTTTTGGAAATTATTTTGATTGATAAATAATTCACCGAGATTTTCAAAGATTCCTTCAATATGAATTGACTCATCTTTACTGTTAACCAATTGTTCACAAATATTCAAAGCTATTTTAGAGTATTTATCTGCCTTCCGATTGTTCCGTTGTTTTGAGTGGATCAATGCTAACATACTATAGATGCTTGCCTTCTCTATTTGTANAGGTTGCGTCGGACTGAGTTTGTCGACAATCGTTTGACCTGTTGCCGCATTCGATAATGCTTCTTTGATATTATCCAATCGAAAGAAACAGTAAGCTATGATATAGTATATNCCGACAGTATGCTCATTTTCCATCTGCGGATAAAGTTCTCTATGAGTTTGTATAGACAAATTTGCAAATGTAATTGCTTGTTGATAATCNGCAATCTCGCAACAACATAGACTTAGAGTTTTTTGTATATGTATCAATAATGATTTGTTTTCTTGTGCATAAACTAAGGCTTTATTCAGAATCTCCATAGACATTTCATAATCGCCTTTCAACATAAGAGTTGAACCGTAAAAGAAATAATGACATGCCGATTCGGATTCAGTTNTATTTTCATTGTCGATAATTTTTAATATGCATTCAATTGCAGTATCAATTTGACTTTTGCCCNTTTGNAGATAACACATCGTCAATTTCATTACACATTCTGCATACAAACCGAATTNATTNGGTAATTGTGATTCGTAATGAATTATTGCTTTTTCGTAATAAAAACTACTTTGCTCATAGTCCATTTGTGCTTGATACAATGTGCCAAGCGACTGAAGCGCTTCGANTATTTCATTATTATGATCATGAGGTTCCATAAGAATTGGATTTATTTTCGAATGTTTTTCAAGCGTATCCAAAACTTTCTTATGATATATAATACTTGTCTCGTTATCTGATAATTTTGAATAGTTTTTCGCCATCATTAAGTAACAGTTGGCTAACAAACAATAACTATCGGGCATTTTTGACAGATATACGAAACGTTCAAGATAACTTGCTGGTATATTCATATCAGACATGAAATATTCAAGAAAATTNGTTGCTGTATTCATATCNGATAGGAAANATTCGAGATGATTCACTGTTTTACTCNAATATTCATTTGATTTGATCAGATCATGTTTCTTTTNATACATAGTTGCATTCAGATGACAACATATGGCATACTGATATAGCACACGAAATTCATGATCTTCTTCATCTTGAATATATTTTTCAAATATTTCAATTGCTTTTTGACAATATGTAAGTCCATTATCATACTGTTTCGAATAATCGTAGAGTTGACTCAATAGATAATAAGAAAAGCCAATATCGACATGATCATTGTTCAAAATCAATAGTTGAATTTGTAAAGCTTCATTCGCAAATTTCAATGCATCTTTAGTATTATTTTCTGCTGCTGCTGCTGCTCGACAACCCATTTCAAACAAGAATTGTGCTTTAACGTGTTCTGAGGATATATTTTCATGACATAATTCATAAGCTTTATCATAATGTTCACGAGCCCAGTCATAATGCTTTGCTTTAGTGTATATTTCACCAATGTTAAGATGTCGTTCAATAATATTTTCGTAATTTTTCGGTTCAATTGCGTTCAATAATTGCAGCGATCTTAATTCGTAAATTAACTGATTTTCACTACTGTGTACAGCTGCTTTTGCTGATAGAGCACCATCGGTCGCATTCAAATCATGTCCATAGATCAATTCAATTAAATCATTATCAATAAATTTATAATATTTCAAAAGATACATCTGTGCTGCATCATCATCTCGTAGATTTGTGTAACTATTGCTTAACATAAATAACGAACGTCCATATGCCATACGTTCTTCTCGTAATGTTACATGTTTACTTCTGAGTTTTTCCGATTGTTGATAGTATTCTATTGCTTGTGAATAGTTTTGTTCTGCTCGATATTGAGATGCCATGATCTCATATACATTAGCAAGTTCTTTCTCATGTGATTGACATTGACATGCGATTAATGAAGGATTTTGAAAAATATTTAATGCCTGTTGAAAATAATCGCGTGCAAGAGATTGGTCATCTTCAATATCACCCAAACAGACCATTATTTTACCGAATTGACAATGAGTTTCTGGTAGATTCGTTTGATTTTTCAGTATATCCGACGCTTTTGTATTGTATTGTCGTGCAAGATCTTTATGATTTGTTTTGCAGTAACACAAAGCTATTAAATTTGTCACTCGTGCAGCGTCTTCCCAACGATTTGACGACGAGAAAAGATGAAAAGCTTCTTCATAATATGCAATAGCTTGATCGTATTTATTCTCTGCTTCATATGACCAAGCAATAAATTCATTGATTTTAGCACTATGTTCATGCTGATTTCCATAGGAATCGAGACGATTTTTCAAATATTTTTGACATTGAATATAAAGTCCCATTCGTATTAATAATTCAGCAAATATTAAGTTCATATCTGTATCTTTAAATTTCTTGAGTATTGTTTGTATTCTATCTGTCAAAGTATCTTCTGAAGCAGCAGATAGTTTAACATTCCAAACTTTGTTATTTTCATCATAAACAATCGTATCAATAGTGAATGTTGCTCCAAAAGCAAATAGAACTTCTTGTTCTTGATCACCAAAAATACTATATTGACTAATATCAGCAAACACTGCAGTTGATATCATTGTATCACTATGAAATTCTAGTACAACTGGTTCGAAACCTGGCTCATTTGTTCCTTGTCCAGAAAATATCTCAGCTACGAAATTCAATCGACTAGTCGAAAGAAAACTATTGGTTGCTATTGTTTTACCAATATTGCATTTCAAAGAATAAACATCATCGGGAGTACATTTACAACCACGATATGTTACAATTGTCGATGGATTTCCTTTTGAAGCTTCATATTTCAATCGAATATTTTCATACAAGTCGATAATAAAGAATCGAAGTGTCCATAAACTTTCGTAATCTTCTGTTCGTAAAGCTTTATTGATCAGTCGATAAACAAATTTATCTGCTGTGTACCATCGAATAACATCATTTGGATGATAATTTTGTTCGAAATCATCGACTTGTCCGAATAGAACAGTATTTCCCTGATAATAATTTCGACATGCTTCGATCATTTCGTTTTTTGCATATTCTCTATCAAAATCAAGTTTCAATAGAATATATTTGAATAAACAAAATTCAATAAAAATATGTGATTCACTATCTAAACTTCTTATCGATCGTTCATATTGACCAAACAAACTTGTTACTTGTGATTGATTGGTCATGGAATTAATATTTTCTTGTATCACTTCCAATAATGGTTCAAATTCAGAATGTATGCCTGCCACTTTGTCATACTTTCTCTTTTTGTCGTCATGTTCGTTGATACACATAGAAAATTTATAGATTGAATGAACTTGTCTAAAATCATGAATTTTATTCAGCATCTCATCTGCAGTTCGACCGGATAGAATAATAAATACTTTCTCGGTTCGAATTTGATTGATATATGTCGAACATGTATTCATATCTGAACATATGACAACGTAATTATTTACTGATTGTAGTAATTTGATTTTTTCTTCTGGTTGATCATAAGCATCGATATTTTCATCGTACCAAATCAATGTTATATCTTCTTGATTTCGATGTTGATTCGATACAAATATCGATGGGCGACACGGATTGAGTACTTGATTATACATTTCTGCTAAAATAGATAAATGTTTGGTGTCTTGTTTTGTAATATTTTCTAGACAATTTTTCAATGGTTCAACTAAATCCGTTGGTGTATAATTCATTTTATAGAACAATTCGATAAGAGAAGGAAATAAATAAGATGCTTCAAATTGTGTAAAAGAATCGCCACTGCACCATTTATTTAATAAATCCTTCAATAGATTGGTGAATATACAGTAAATTTTGTGCTCACCTGCTTGAGTATCATTAATAAATTGCTCTTCATTGGTCTGTTTCAAAAAGTCAAGTATATCGATTAGATCTTCCGATGAAAACGATGGTAATGCAAGAAAATTATCAAGTTTCTGTTTCAACTGATTCATTGTAAATACATCGAAAGAAAAACAACGGCGATGAAAAACAAATTCGACATGGTTGAATGATTTTGTCCCTATCGCCCTCCCTCTTTTTTTTATTAAGCATATACTTTCAAATCAGATCTTACAGCTAATAAAGGACGAAAATGCTCGAAAATATCAAGTCCAAAATAATTATATTGAAGATTCAATTGTGTTAGTGTCTAGGAAAAATAGGAAAAAAGAACAAAATTTTCAAAATAATGAAAGAGTATAAACGAAGTTTTACAGTGTTCTGTTGTAATGCGTTGCTTAGAAGTATAGCACCTTCATCATCAATCATGTTACTTTCAAGATCAAGTGTTGTAAGTGCCTGTATCAGAGAACAAAAAATATCATTTTAAAAGGCACAATAAATAGATACAAAATTACTGTATTATTAAAAAGCTACCGTATTATGACATAATCCTTCGCTCAAATATCGAATACCTTCATCTCTCATATTGTTATTGTGAATATCGAGATGTATCAACGCCTGTACGTACAAGAGAAAAAAAACTGGTATTTGAAAGGATTAAAACGGTACTTCATGGTGTCGCAATGCATCACTCAGATATCGTGCCCCTTCACTGTTGATTTGATTATGTCCAAGATTGAGATTTCTAAGTGTCTATGCAAAAAAAGAGAAAGGTCATATTCGATACTAATAGGAAATTACTTTGTTGTATTGTAAGGCTTCACTAAGTTGTTGAATACCTTCATATCCAATATTATTATTACAAAGATTTAATTCTATAAGTGACTATGAAAGAGAAGAAATGTTGTTTCTAACAAGAATGTAAGGTTACCTTGTTGTGGTACAAGATTATGCTCAAGTATCCGACTCCTTCAACACCAATCGTGTTATTCCGCATATCAAGATACGTAAGTGTCTATTAAAAAATCATAATATTCATATTCATTTGAAATATAGTAATAGCATAGTGAAATTTTACTGTATTATGTTCCAACATTTGACACAAATGTCGAACACCTTCAGCTTCAATTCGATTATATGGCAGGCCGAGGTGTGTAAGCGTCTACGACAACATTCTATTTTTGACGGCAGTAAAGAAGACAAACAAAAATTACTGTATTATATCGCAGTGCTTCACTAAGATACTGAGCACCTTCAGATCGAATATTATTATGGCGAAGAATGAGTCGTGTGAGTGTCTAGAAAAATGATAATTGACAGGAATATAACTATTACGAAATAGAAGTTTACTGTGTTGTATTGCAGTGCTTTACTCAAATATTGAGTACCTTCATTTCCGATGCTGTTACTGTAGAGATCGAGTTTGGCTAGTGTCTATACAAGAGAATAAGAAGGAAGGAAAAATGAAAGGTTACCATATTGTGTCGTAACCCTTCGCTTAAATGTCGAGCACCTTCAGTTCCGATGTGATTTTGACGAATGACGAGCTGTACGAGTGTCTATATGAGATAGAGGAGAGTAGTACATACTTAATAGAAACACAATACAAGAGTAAACAAGTGATTACTGTGTTGTGTTGTAACACTTTGCTTAGATATCGAAAACCTTGAGCTCCAATATTATTATATTCAAGATTAAGTTCTTTGAGTGTCTATATGAAATAGAAAAAAAAATTGTTCTATAATTTAGATAAAATATTACTGTATTGCGTTGCAACGCTTGAAATACGTTTCGAGCACATTGATCTTTCTCAACGTTGGTATAATGCACGTCGAGCTTTGTCATTGTCTGTACATAGAACAGAAAGACGTGACGACGTTTGTACGAACGATATTAACTTACCTGAAATCTTTGATAAGAATTCAGTATCGAATTCAATCGTTGACAAATATTATTTACTGTGAAAAATAAATCTTTGATACTCAAATAATCCAGTATTCGATAGACTATTTCGATTGGTAATCTATGCAGTGATAGTGACATTTTTTCGTTGAGATTCCTTTCTATGTATAGTTCAATTTCGTGTAACTAAGAGGAATTGTGATCGCTTTGCTTTAGTTT
>JGI26540J51217_10001761_pt1 | contig 14782 bp, 15 predicted proteins | sample ThiBio_1000_plan_2_FD_51217 | JGI IMG/M metagenome (IMG submission 51217)
ACAACAACACGACTTGCAAGCAAGTTGTTCGGTTTAAATATATACGTAATTATTTATTTTAGAATTTAATGTTAATATGGTCATGAATGGAAATGCAGAAATTGGACCATGTTCCTTTACTGGTGAGTTTGTCCGTCCGGAGATCTGGAATTATAATGGAAATGTCACGCAATTTTATTACAGCCCCGGAGCGTCNGGCTATGTAAATNAAACAGCTCCAGGACCTACGTGATGAAAGCCACCAATATTTCATGCTAATAATATCTTCTTTTTTTCAGTGATCGTGGTAACTGTTTTTTCGGTGCTGGATATGGTTTAGCAGCATCAATGTTGCAAACAGTTGATCTCAGCCANTATATTGATTCTTATTNNATTGATAATCAAATTGCAAAATATAATTTGTCAGCATGGATTGGCGGTCTTTCGGACCAAGATGATTGTAGTATGGTATTCTTGACATTTCTCAATGAATCTGGTCAGATGATTAGCAGTTCGATACAAATTGGGCCTGTACTGGCTGCCGACAGGGGAGATGTAACACAATTAATGTTTCGTCAAGCACAAGGACTAGTGCCTATTGGGACACGCTTTTTTAATGTTGAAGTGATCTTCATTCGTTCGTTCGGGAATGTGAATAATGCCGCTATTGATAATATTGCTGTCACAGTTTATCAATAAACATAATACGATTGAACAAATAATACTATTGTTTTATTCATAAAAGCATAGGCTGCGGAACGATTTCAATGTAAGGTAGGCTCGACTTTTAACAGATATGAATTTAGAAAATCATCTAAAGAAAAACGTGTGATTTTGTATTACTATTCTTTAATGTAAAATATTATATTTTTATATGGCTTGAATTTTGCAAATGTGTCATATCTATCTAGTGTTTTATTGTTTTAAAGAAAGTAAAAAATCAATGAAATACATATTAAAGAAACTTTGCAGCAGAAGGTGGCTGAAGACTATGCCGCGAAAATAAAAACGAAGTATTCATGACCTAAACACCCTTACCCTCAACACAATGATTTAGGTATGTTGCATCGGTATTGCAGAAAAATATCGAAAAAAGAAAAAGAAAACTTCTATATATAGACTTTTTCTTTTGCTTTTTTTCCTCAGTTAAAATTTAGAACAATCTCGATACTACGTGCATTTTCTCTACGATTTTTCGTCTNGACTGAAGAAGACCTATGTTTTAATAAATTAGCATCTATTCACTGTCTAAAGAAATCTCTCATTATTATATTTTCGATCAATAATCAAATCATAAAACAAATATGGATACTACGACGCTTTCAACTTATAATTCGAAAATAATAACACCAAAATCAAATATGAAAAAATCAAGTTATGGTTCTTTTATTTCAAAACGTGTTCGTATTATTATGATCATGAGAAGATTAATTTTCGATTGGTTGTTCTTTTAGAGTCGACGTAAAAGAAAAGCTAAAAAGAGTTCAAAAGTTGCTATTCATACGAAATTGCGCTCATATTCAACCACTACTGATTCGATAGACCCGAACAGCAAGCTCGACAAATATCAAGGACCATCGTCAATTATCCACAAAGATTCTTTAGATTCAACACTCGTAAATTTCTCCTATTATTATTATTAGATACATTTTAATTGTTTTGCGTATAGAAATGTGAATCTTTGGGTTCCATATCTTTCTTGGATATTGATAATCATGGTCATACTGATGAAAGAGAAAGAGAGAAAAAACGTAAAAAATCAGGGTATGTATTGAGGTGATAATAGAATTGAATTGATTGTTTGTGCTTCCGATAGCTGTTTGTATATAACTTTGTGTACATTATGTTGTCTTCTTACTGCAATGGGGATCGCCGCTATACTTCTTGCATTATTATACAAACAAAATTCTACTTCAACAACAACTGCGACACGAGTTGCAAGTAAGTCGTTCTGTTTAAATATATACGTAACTAGCGAGAATCTGTACATACTGCACAATTCGCATTCCTTTTAAAATGTATCCTGTCACTTCTACCTCCTGTATTTACTCTTTATTCCATACAAATCATCAATTTTTACCATTTTTGTGAAACCACTAACAGAAATATTATTCGTATGTCAAACTTGCCAATGCATTAGACAAATTCAATTCTTGACTTTTCCTGAAAAATGGAAAACATTCTAGAAAAGACCCGCTGCTTCAAATCTAACATAGTTTTTTCTCTTTTTGCTTTGATGTATCAATCTATGTATATTCTCGAATGAGTTTTTTGTTATTTTTATTTGAATGTCATTATCAACTTACTCGTTTCCTCAAATATCTGTATTCAGTTCGTTAGCTTCCATAACATTCAGCTCATTGTTTGATTAAAAATTCAATAGAGAACTCCGTTTCGGACTGATTCTACCGAGTAGCATTTTTTCCTTTTTGCGTTATCTCTCTGTTCCATCTTCATCTTGGTACAGGACTACATATACGTAATACCAAATTCTAGAAAGAGAAAACTATGTGGACGGCACTCCCTCAAAATTTTCTTGAACATTCTATGAAAATTCAGTGTTTTTATGATACTCGCACATTCTAGAAAACTCGATAATCATTCATCTTTGACCTTTGTTATCTTTAATTTTTTGAAACAAAGTGGACACACAAACACACATACTGAACATTATAATATAGATCATTTGTTTTAGAATTTAATGTTAATATGCTTATGAATGCAGATGCAGAGATTGGACCGTGCTCTTTGATTGAGGCGTTTGTTCCTCCAGAGATATGGAATTATAATGGAAAGGTTACACAAATGTCTTACAGTTCCGGACTGTGGGGCTATCAAAGTCTAATAACTCCAGGACCTAGGTAATAAAAGCCACCAATGTTTTGTGTCAATACTCTTGTTTTTTTGTCAGTGATCGGGGTAACTGTTTTTTCAATGGTGGNCCCAGTTTAGTATCATCAATGTGGCAAACAATTGATCTTAGCCAATATATTGATTCATATTTCATTGATAATCAAATTGCAAAATATAATTTGTCAGCATGGATTGGCGGTTATCTAGACCAAGATGATTGTAGCACCGTATTTTTAACATTTCTCAATCAATCTGGTCATGTGATTAACAGTTCTATACAAATTGGTCCTGTAATGGCTATCAACAGGGGATATGTACCAAAATTAATGTTTCGNGAAGCACAAGGGCTAGTGCCTATCGGGACACGCTTTTTTAATGTTGAAGTGATGTTCAGCCGTTTGGCTGGGACTATAAATAATGGCGATATCGATAATATTGCTGTTACCGTTTATCAATAATTGTCTTGATACAGTATAGGGTGCAAAAATCTTTGCCTTCAGTATTTCATTCATTTATTATAAAATGAACGACGAAAAAAAAACTAAATATATAAAAGTATCAAAATTAATAATTAATTCCTTCTCCTTTTGGTTTCATTAAAGCTCAACATCTATTGTCTTCATCCAGTTTACCAAAAAACTTAGGAGAACTATGTCAATATTATTTGATTTTTCACATATAAAATCGATTAATTCTTCGAGATTTGTCAGTCTTCACTGAATTAGGAACGACGTGAGTTTGTAGAATTCGAACGAAATAGGGATCATTTATGATATTTCGAAACGAATAATAGCCGATAAGTGCTCTAATATTGATGTGCTTCGCTATACTATGATCGTCAGTGTGCTCTTTCGGGATCCATTTCTCTTGAGCACTTCGATTCTGCAGTGACCAACGTTAAATGGTATTACAAAACAATTGGTAGCATGTTCCATCGAACATGTGAAATCTTTTGCTTTTGAGTCAACGTTGCAGTATCACGAGATAAAGTACTTCTATAACCCATTATTTCAATCTAACGTTAAACAGCTCACTGGTGTCATTCGCACTAAGCCAGCGAGACCGGCGCTTTCGTGACCAGTCTTCAATTATATCTTGTTTTTTCATCTCTTTTATACTATCATTCACAATTTGAATTGGATAGTGAGTTTTGCAATAGGTGATACGGCTACCGGAAATCATTAACCGTTGTCCTGTGAATGTAAGATGATCGAACCTTTAGTTTTCATACAGTTCCAAATCCCTTGTTGAGTCATTATTATTTAAGCGAAGGGATGTTTCCAACAAATATATACAAGAACATCCCCACAAAATCCGCCGAAAAATTTTTCGCGATAGATTCTCAACAAGGAACAGATTGAGCAGTCATCGTTGTCAAACATTTGAGCAAACTAGCTGATCATAAGAAATCGACTTGATTTTATTTTTGAAAAATAATAAAACACGAAAAACCAACAAACAAGAATCTCTAATATGAGACCATTTTCATTTTTTCTATAGTTTTTCATCTAGACTAAAGAAAGCCTATACTTTAATAAATTAGTATTCATTCACTTCTGAGGAAATCTCTCACTATTATATTTTCGAGTAATAATCGCATCAACACGCCATTCAAATCGTAAAAAAGACATGGAGAGTACGACGTTTTCAACTTATAATTCAAAACTAATACTACCAAATGTGAGAAAATCAGGTCATGGTTCTTCTATTTCGAATCGTGTATGTATTAATAAGATAACACGATTAACTTTCGAATGATTATTCTTTTAGAGTCGACGTAAAAGAAAAGCTAGAAAGAATTCAAACGTTGCTATTCATACGAAGATACTTCCATATTCAACTACTACTGATTCGATAGGCTCAAGTAGCAAGTTCGACAAATACCAAGGACCATCGTCAGTTATCCACAAACATTCTTTCGATTCAACACCCGTAAATTTATCCTATTATTCTTATTAGATGAATTTTAATTATTTTGAGTATAGAAGTGGGAACCTTTGGGTTCTATGTCTTTTTTGGGTATTAATAACCATCGTTATACCGATGAAAGAGAAGGAAAGAAAAAACGTAAAAAATCCTGGTATGTATCGAGTTAACGATAGAATTGAATTGATTGTTTGTGTGCTCACGATAGCTGTCTGTGTACAACTCTGTGTGGATTATGTTGTCTTCTTATTGCATTGGGGATCGCTGCTATACTTCTTGCATTATTATACAAACAAAATTCTACTTTAACCACAACTACGACTACCACGACGACTACAACCACAACAACGACCACGACGACAACGACAACAACAACAATAACAACGACAGTACTTCCAAGCAAGTTGTTTTGTTTAAATATATACGTAATTATTTATTTTAGAATTTAATGTTAATATGGTCATGAATGGAGATGCAGAGATTGGACCGTGCTCTTCTACTTTGGAAAGTGTCAGTCCTAGTATATGGAATTATAATGGAGATATCACACAACTTTCTTACAGTTCCGGAATAACGGCCTATCACAATCAAACAACTCCAGGGCCTATGTAATGAAAGCCACCAACATTTCATTCTAATGATATGTTCTTTTTTTCAGTGATCGTGGTAACTGTTTTTTCACTGGTGGATATGGTTTAGTAGCATCAATGTGGCAAACAATTGATCTTAGCCAATATATTGATTCTTATTTTATTGATAATCAGATTGCAAAATACAATCTGTCAGCATGGATTGGTGGTTATCTAGAGCAATATGATTGCAGCACGGTATTTTTGACATTTCTCAATCAATCTGGTCAGATAATTAACAGTTCAATACAAATTGGTCCTGTAATGGCTATCGACAGAGGAAATGAAACACAATTAATATTTCGTCAAGCACAAGGACCGATTCCTATTGGGACACGTTTTTTTAATGTTGAAGTGATCTTCAGTCGTTTGATCGGGAATACGAATCATGCCGCTATTGATAATATTGCTGTTACTGTTTATCAATAAATATGATCCGATTGAAATCTTTTATTATCTAGATATTGTTTGACTACATAATCACAATTCTTATTTCAGGAATTGATTACAACAATATAAAAAATGTTTCGCTTTTTTTGAAATAAAAACGTCTACTCACAATTATATTGATTCATAGCGTGCGATGCATAAGTAATGAGACAAATACGTGTCACTAGTGTACAGTAATATTTTGTCGTTCAAAATTTTGAAAGAGGTTGAACATATAGAAAAAAATGTCCTCTTTCAAACGGTTAGTTCATTTTCTTCAGTAAAATTAAAAATAAAAAACGTCCCAGAAAGAGAGAAGCACTAGCAGAACTAGTTGTCAAATTCTATGAAAATCAAAAAACAAATTCGAAAAAATAGCTATTATTTCTTTTCAAAAGCAGTAATTCCTCGCTCAACGTTATACAGAGTATTAAAGAAATATATCGATTTTGGTACAGCCACTTTCTTTCATAAAATTCAATTGCCGAGCGAAATTTGAGCCACAATTATTGGTTTTCATGGCAGTCTCATCAAAAGGAATCAGCCATGTATACGTTCATCGAAGCGAAATTGCCGTTAGTGCAGAGATATACCTTATGTACAACGAGAAGAAATCCTCCAAACTTGCCTCAGGCAAGATTTATCGAAACAATATGAACGCTTTTGAAAGCAAAAGTTTACAACAAATAGTTGGGAAGCTCAAACCTTCGATTAATTAGCGAAACAAATCGCTACAAAAGTGAAAGAAATCGACTAAGAACTGGTGATAAGTATGCTTTTAGGTGCTAAAAGAAAGCTTTTGAAAATCTATCGGAAAGAAGTGGCTGTATTTGTTAATTATTGTATTATGTACAGTTTTGTTTGCTCTATCGAATAAAAAAATATATGCCGTTCCGATGAAAACTTGTTTTGCAGCATTAGCAAACATCTTGTCTCATTACTTATACATAGCATTTTAGATAACAACATCAATTAAAAAAGAATATTCTCGATTTTATTTCGAATTAAGTTATATCGACGATTTACGTAGCTTCTATTTTACTTTTTATCATGTGATTTTTCTTTTTCAAGTTCAATGCGGTTTGAGCGACATGAGTGCTGATGTTCAACAATTTTCGAAATCATATTAATGAGATTTAATACAAAACAATTTTTCAATATGCATTTACTCTTCAACAGCATGAAACGATAAAAAAAAGTAATGTTGGCATTCAATTGAATCGAATATAATAGACGAAGTTCTTTTCAAATACTCTATTTTTAGGTTTTCCTTGTTTAAAATAGCGCCACTTCGATACTATGTTCGTTTTCTTGTGGGTAATCTTATTGTATCAATCAAATGAATAAAGAAAATTTCAAAAGAATATACTCGAAAAGCAAAGAAACAGAACCATGTCATCTCAGGACATTTTCATTTTCTCTACACTTTTTCGTCTAGACTGAAGAAGACCTATATTTTAATAAATTAGCGTCTATTCACTCTCTAATGAAATCTCTCACTGTTATATTTTCGATCAATAATCAAATCTTAAAACAAATATGGATACTACGACGCTTTCAACTTATAATTCGAAAATAATAACACCAAAATCAAATATGAAAAAATCAAGGCATGGTTCTTTTGTTTTAAATCGTGTTCGTATTACTATGATCATAAGAAAATTAATCTTCGATTGATTGTTCTTTTAGAGTCGACGTAAAAGAAAAGTTAGAAAGAATTCAAAAGTTGTTATTCATACGAAGATACGCTCATATTCAACTACTACTGATTCAATAGATTCGAGCAGCAAGTTCGACAAATATGAAGGACTATCGTCAATTATTCACAAACATTCCTTTAATTCAACAGCCGTAAATTTATCCTATTATTATTATTATTAAATACATTTTAATTATTTTGAGTATAGAAATGGGAAACTTTGGGTTCGAGATATTTATTAGGTTTTGATAGTCATGGTCATACTGATGAAAGAGAAAGAAAGAAAAAGCGTAAAAAATCCTGGTATGTGTCGAGTTGATAATAGAATTGAATTGATTGTTTGTGCTCGCAATAGCTGTTTGTATATAACTCTATGTGCATTATGTTGTCTTCTCATTGCAATTGGGATCACTGCTATACTTCTTGCATTATTATACAAACAAAATTCTACTTCAACCACAACTACGATACGACTTGCAAGTAAGTCGTTCTGTTTAAATATACACGTAATTATTTATTTTAGAATTTAATGTTAATATGATCATCAATGGGGATGCAGAAACTGGACCGTGTGCTTTGATTATGGAGACTGTCAGTCCTACTAAATGGAATTACAATGGGAATGTCACACAAATAAATTACAATAATACTGCAATGAATAGTCAAAGTCCAACAAGTCCAGGACCTAGGTATCGAAAGCTAATAATATTTCAAGCTAATAATATATTCTTGTTCTCAGTGATCGTGGTAACTGTTATTTCTGTGGTGGATTTAGTCCAGTATCCTCAATGTGGCAGATAGTTAATCTCACGCAATATATTGATTCTTATTTCATTGATAATCAAATTGCAAAATACAATTTGTCAGCATGGATTGGTGGTTATTTAAGCCAAGATGATAATGCTGTCGTATCATTGCGATTTCTCGATCAATTTAATCAAATAATTGGTAGTGTAGTGACACTTGGTCCGGTATTGGCCGCCGATCGAGCATCCATCTCAAAATTATTATTTCGTCAGGCTCAAGGATTGATTCCTCTTGGTACATATTTTTTCAAAATTGAAGCGGTTTACACTACTGTGATGGGTCCTCATAACAACGGTAATATTGATAACATTGCTGTTACAATTTATCAATAAACGTGATGCGATTGTATATTATTTGACTACATAATCACAATTCTTATTTCAGCAGTTGATTCGCAATTATAATTAATTCATATGTAAAGAAGTGCTTAAGAACGAACAAATGAGAGTATTGTTTTATATTAGAAAGTTAATAGAATGTAACTGCAGTAGATTTCTCAAACAACAGACGAATCATTATTGGTAGCAACAAATTAAGGTATACCCTTAGAAATAATCTTTCTAACTAACAGAAGGTATACTGAGAGATAGCTAAACTGCATGTATAATATTGAAGATGTTATATGGGGTCCAATGTGGACCTTCACTTCTATTTTGCTCAGTTACATCCCCAAACAGCGTACAAGGGATAAGTCGATTGACAGAGCACATTCATGATATTTATTTTAATGAATATTTGAAATCCAATGTTTGTCTTTCGAAATATTTAACTAATTTTATTGAATCGACTGGTCAAAGATGCATTTCAGACATTTTTATTACAGGTGATAAGGGAGTAAGTTTTCATCTAAATCTACCTATTGTATAACTGTTTTTCTTTATTGAATATTTTAGTACGCTAAACAAAGTTTAATCAGTATTGCTACTGCTATCTTCATAGAAAATGCATCATCACTAGATGAAATTCAATAAGAAACAGATCGAGCAGTCATGGTTGTCAAACATTTGAGCAAATTAGCTGATCGTGAAAAAATTACTTGATTTTATTTTACAAAATAATAAAACGCGAAAAACTAACAAACAGAAATCTGTAATATGAGGGAATTTCATTTTTTCTACGGTTTTCATATGGATTAAAGAAAGCCTATATATTTTAATAAATCAGTGTTTATCTACTGTCTGAGTAAATTTCTCTTAGCTATATTTTCAATCAATAATTGCATCAAGACAGCATTCAAATCATAAAAAAGACATGGAGGGAACGACGTTGTCAACTTATAATTCGAAATTAATATTACCAAATGTGAGAAAATCAGATCATGACTCTTCTATTTCAAATCATGTATGTATTAATATGATGACATGATTCATTTTCAATTGCTTGTTCTTCTAGAGTCAACGTATAATAAAAGCTGGAAAGAATTCAAAAGTTGCTATTCATACGAAGATACGCCCATATTCAACTACTACTGATTCAATAGATTCGAGCAGCAAGTTCGACAAATATCAACGACCATCCTCAATTATTCTCAAAGATTCTTTCGATTCAACATCCGTAAACTTCTCCTATTATTATTATTATTCGATACATTTTAATTATCTTGAGCATAGAAGTGGGAACCTTTGGGTTCCATGTCTTTTTTTGGTAGTGATAATCATGGTCATGCTGATCAAAGAGAAAGAAAGAGAAAACGTACAAATCCGTGGTATGTATGATTGAGTTGATAATAGAATTGAATTGATTTCTTCTGCTCATGATAGCTGTCAGTATTTAACTCTGTGTACATTATGTTGTCTTCTTACTGCAATGGGGATCGCGGCTACGCTTCTTGCATTATTACACAAACAAAATTCTACTTCAACGATAACGACGACGACGACCACTACAACAACAACAACAACAACAACGACAGTACTTTCAAGCAAGTTGTTTTGTTTAAATATATACGTAATTATTTATTTTAGAATTTAATGTTAATATGGTCATGAATGGAGATGCAGAGATTGGACCGTGCTCCTTGACTGGTGGGTTTGTTCGTCCGGAGATCTGGAGTTATAATGGAAATGTCACACAAATTTCTTACAGTTCAGGAGGGCCGTACTATCAGAATCTAACAACTCCAGGACCTAGGTAATAAAAACCACCACTGTTTTGTGTCAATACTCTTGTTTTTTTTGTCAGTGATCGTGGTAACTGTTTTTTCTGTGGTGGATATGGTTTAGTAGCATCAATGTGGCAAACAGTTGATCTTAGCCGATATATTGATTCTTATTTTATTGATAATCAAATTGCTAAATATAATTTGTCAGCGTGGATTGGTGGTTATCTAGACGAAGATGATTGTAGCACGGTATTTTTGACATTTTTCAATCAATCTGGTCATGTGATTAACAGATCAATACAAATTGGTCCTGTAATGATTGTCGACAGAGGAAATGAAACACGATTAATGTTTCGTCAAGCACAAGGGCTAGTACCTATTGGGACACGCTTTTTTAATGTTGAAGTAATCTTCAGTCGTTTGGCTGGGACTATGAATAATGGCGATATCGATAATATTGCTGTTACCCTTTATCAATAATTATGTTGATAAATAATAATATAGTGCACGATTTCCTCCTACAATGTCATCAATAAATCTAAGGCTTTACTTCAAGTGTCATGAAAACAGTACTGATTGGAATCGAAAGGATTAATTTTGTCGTCTATACCAGGTGGAAAGTATATAATCATGACTTTAGCTACAACATGATGGCGTTAATTTGGATCGTTTTTCGAAGTTTGCTAGATTTATACAAAACCTAATATATTTTTATTTTGATACGTTTGGATAGAGCTTCACGTACTCCATCGAACTGTATAATTTCCTTTTGTTTCATTTGAGATTGATTGAAAAAAAATGTAATGTACTTTGAATACTGCGCCAAAATATTATTTTTAATTAGTGACCTTTATGTCACATTTTCGGCGATTTTCTTATATAATGAATTTCCGGTGATGTACTGAAATATTTTATTTTTACATATAAATATACAGCGTTCTTTACTCTATCGAAACGTTGCTCGACAATAATATTAAACAAATCTTTGTGTTTCAAGTATTTCAAGCTTTTCCTTCGATGAATTCTTTATGAAAAAAAAATATTCGAATAGAGCGCTAGTTTTTCTTGAGGTTTATGTAATTTTAAATCACATTTGATGTAGTGCTGAGAGGAATTTTAAAATGAGTTTAAAATAGCCAACTTTTCAGAAGTACAGAAATGAGCATTTTTTAACAGTAAAACTTGATTTTCTCTACTATTTTGAGGACGTTTGTTTTGAAACTTTTTACACCAGGAATTCTAATAGATCTATTCTACCTAGTATTCTTTGAAGTATAAACGAATCGGCTGTCATTAAAATACAGATGACACCTTTCAAGAATCTATTTAAATTTCTGCATAAGCCGATAAAGGAAAATAAATAAAACCATATAATTAGATAGAATAAGTGAAACTCTATTCAACGCTATCAAAATAAAAGATATCTGAGGTTCTCTACAAATACAACAAACTTCGCAACACCATCAAAATTAACGGGATCATTCTGTAATCGAAAAACCACCAAGCAAAAATCTCTAATATGAGGCCATTTTCATTTTTTCTACGGTTTTTCATCTAGACTAAAGAAAGCCTATATTTTAATAAATTAGTATTCATTCACTTTCCGAGGAAATCTCTCACTATTATATTTTCGAGCAATAATCGCATCAACACACCATTCAAATCATAAAAAAGACATGGAGAGTACGACGTTGTCAACTTATAATTCAAAACTCATACTACCAAATACGAAAAAATCAGGTCATGGCTCTTCTATTTCGAGTCGTGTATGTATTAATACAATGACACGATTAATTTTCGAATGATTATTCTTTTAGAGTCGACGCATAAGAAAATCTAGAAAGAATTCAAAAGTTGCTATTCATACGAAGATGCGTCCATATTCAACTACTACTGATTCGATAGGCTCAAGTAGCAAGTTCGACAAACACCAAGGACCATCGTCAGTTATCCACAAACATTCTTTCGATTCAACAACCGTAAATTTATCCTATGATTATTATTATTAGATGAATTTCAATTATTTTGAGCATAGAAGTGGGAATCTTTGGGTTCTATGTCTTTTTTGGGTATTAATAATCATCATTATACTGATGAAAGAGAAGGAAAGAAAAAATGTAAAAAATCCTGGTATGTATCGAGTTAACCATAGAATTGAATTGATTGTTTGTGTGCTCACGATAGCTGTCTGTGTACAACTCTGTGTACATTATGTTGTCTTCTTATTGCATTGGGGATCACTGCTATGCTTCTTGCATTATTATACAAACGAAATTCTACTTCAACGATAACGACGACGACCACGACGACAACAACCACGACGACGACAACGAAAACAACAACAACAACGACAGTGCTTTCAAGTAAGTCGTTCTGTGTAAATATATACGTAATTATTTATTTTAGAATTTAATGTTAATATGGTCATGAATGGAGATGCAGAGATTGGACCGTGTGCTTTGATTGAGGAGACTGTCAGTCCTACTATATGGAATTACAATGGAAATGTCACACAAATTTCTTACAGTTCTGGATTACTGGCCTATCACAATCTAACAAGTCCAGGACCTAGGTAATGAAAGCTAATAATATTTCATGCTAATAATATATTCTTTTTCTCAGTGATCGCGGTAACTGTTTTTTCGATGGTGGATATAGTTTAATATCATCAATGTGGCAAACAGTTGATCTTAGTCAATATATCGATTCTTATTTCATTGATAATCAAATTGTAAAGTACAATTTGTCTGCATGGATTGGTGGTCACCGATTCCAAGATGATTATAGCACGGTATTTTTGACATTTCTCAATCAATCTGGTCAGATAATAAACAGTTCAATACAAATTGGTCCTGTAATGGCTGTCGACAGAGGAAATGAAACACAATTAATGTTTCGTCAAGCACAAGGACCGATTCCTATTGGGACACGTTTTTTTAATGTTGAAGTGATCTTCAGTCGTTTGATCGGGAATGTGAATAATGGTGCTATTGATAATATTGCTGTCACAGTTTATCAATAAACATGATCGGATTGAAATCTTTTAGTATTTACATATTATTTGACTACATAATCACAATTCTTATTTCAGGAATCGATTACAACAATATAAAAAATGTTTTGTTTTTCTCAAATAAAAACGTCTACTCACAATTATAATTGACTCATATGCAAAGACATGCTCATGNAAGAAGAAATAATACTCGGCATAACCAGCCAGACACAGCCCATCTATGAGGAAGGTTGGAATTCAAAAGTAGAGAAAACTAGGAGTGCCATCGAAAAGAGCATGATCGATCTGTGCCAAATGAAAATGCTTTTGTTTCGAAAACGTTTCTGATGCTTCAGATATATGAAATTTTTCCCTTGATAATAAACCCAAAATTATATGCGGCAAATGGTAGTCAGATGTATCTTCAATTAAACATACATGAACACATGAAAACCTTTTGAATTAGCTGTGTATTTCTAGAACAGACACTGCTGTTTTAATATATGATCTTCATAAAAATGTCAGATATAGGAGAACGAAGATAGTCGTTCCGTAAAGCATCTGCATTTTTCGTGAAATTTCGTAACGTTGGTCATGCCGACTATTGTTTTATTCAAAGTAAAAGATCGTTATCGCCAATGGTTGATGATTTAAGGAAAGATGTTTATCAAATATCAAAAGAGACGAAACGAAATAAATAACACGAGAAAAAATATTGCTAAGTNAGACTATGAAGTATATTAGTCACAATACAGATAACAACATCAATTCAAAAAGAATATTCTCGGTTTTATTTCAAATTCGATAATACCGACGATTTAGCTTGCATTTTAATTTTTGCATCCGATTTTTCTTTTCCAAGTTGAATGCGACTTGAGCACTGATGTTCGACAATTTTCCCAATGATATTAATNAGATTTANTACACANCACTTTTTCAATATACNTTTACCAATCAACAGCATGAAACCATAGAAGAGCAATTTTTGNATTCAATTGAATCGAATATAATAGACGAGGTTCTTTTTCANATTTTTTATTTTGCTTTATTTTTTAATTAAAATAGAGCAACTTCGATANTATACCTTCATTTTCGTGTTGATAATCTTATTCTTATTTTATCAATCAAATGAATAAAGAAAGCNTCAGTAGAATACATTCGAAAAACAAACAAATAGAAATCTCTAATATGCGGGCAATTTCATTTTTTCAACGCTTTTTCATCGAGAATAAAGAAAGCCTATATTATAATAAATCAATATTCATTCACTGTCAGAGAAAATCTCTCACTATTAATTTTCGAGCAATAATCGCATCAACACATCATTCAAATCATAAAAAAGACATGGATAGTACGATACTTTCAAC
>JGI26540J51217_10001767_pt1 | contig 14710 bp, 5 predicted proteins | sample ThiBio_1000_plan_2_FD_51217 | JGI IMG/M metagenome (IMG submission 51217)
TCGACAAAATATAGGTAAATAGGAAAAATGAGCGATATATAGGACAAATTATAGGACTTGTCAAAAATATAGGATTTATAGGAAATATAGGTCGAATCCGAGCCCAGCACGATGAGAATCCGGTAAATATATGTGTACGTGTTCTGTTCTTTGGCAATTTATGATTCATCTTGCTTTTTATCTTACAAAGCCGTTATATTTTTCCTTTCTCTCCTTACACCATCCCGTAAATAACTTAAATACAGGGAGAAAGAGTTGAAAAAAAACCACTAACGATAGATAAGAAAAGCAACATGTCGACATTAAACGAAATGATCCAATAGAAAAATACGACTTTGTTTTTAAACTAACAAATCAATGGAAAAAACACCACAAAATATATTCAAATGAAAAAAAATCTCCTTGTACTATTCGTAGTGTCCTTGATTAGTAAAACATATGCCAACATAACTAAAATCGGATTGAATTCTTTTATTATTTTTTCCCTCGACTAGAGAGAGGGTCATATGAAAAAAAATAGTCGTTTGTGGGTTTGTGTCAGAGTCAAAAAAACATCATATTAGTAGATTATTGTTATTAGTCATGAAAGGTTGGAACTTAGTTAGGCCTTGGGTAAGCGGGGTCGGGTAGTCCGAATCTGGGTACAAATTTGGGATCAAAGGTAAAAAAAACATGGCCTTACACTTGTTGTTAGTAGGTTAGAGCCGACGCGTTACTTGCATTTTATTCGATATTTCTTTGTGTTTTCGTAAAGTTTGGGTATAGATTTTCGGCATTAGATTGACCTAATTTATCCACAACTGTTCAAAGACAGTATGCAGTATTATTGTATACTTCATACGAGGAGAGATTTGGCAGGTAGATTCGATAATTTTAAAAACTCAGTGCCTGCAATGGTCGGGGGCTGCAGGGAAGCTCACTCCATTATGTGTTACCACAAAGAATCTTCACAAACTTCGCGGATGCTTCCGTTAACTTAGCTGTTATGAATATAATGATTGAAATTACCGAGTATTATAAATACGAAAGGTTTCAAAAAAGAGATATCATTATTTCCACCCTCACCCTCTTGCTAATGGTTTATTTAATCCATGTAATTGACATTTGTATCTGTTTGCCAACCTGATACTTCTAGAAAATATTTTCAGCAGGAGTAAAGGGTAGTAGGTTGAGCTCGATCTATACAATTGATGAAAACGAACAGTCAGGAGTGGCGGACCGTAGAGACACCGACGACTGACTGCGAGCTATGTTTAATGGAAGACATCAAAAAGTTTCTTTCAGGAAATAGTGAGTTTAGCTATTGTACAAAATACTAGTGCATGGAAGAGTTTTAGAATTTTTGGGAAGACTTCTTTCAATGGAAAATGCTTTCAAACTTGAAGCTTCGGAGTGAATGGTAGGAAAGTTAGCATAGGTGACTGATACTAATCTTAATTAGTCCTTCTTAAAGACTAAAGAAATGTCCTCTTTGATATGAAGACCAAGAGTGCTCTCTATTTATCGAAAATGACATTAGCAGTCTCGCTATTGGAAACCATAAAACGTGGAAGATTTGAGTGAACTACCAATATGATCACTGTAAATATCAACAACATACCTAACAAAGATATAGAATATGAAAAGAAAATTCAGTCGAGGGTCAAGCGAGCAGCCCAAGACAAGCGTTACTTGTATGTAAAAGACATGATTCTTGAGGAAGAAATAAATAACGCCGTAATTCCATCAGTGCATACATCTCTTTCATCAACAATCGTCACAATAAGTAACAGCGTATTTTTACCTTCCTATATTGTGATCGTCCTCCACAGTTTCACATGTGTTAGAGAAACGAAAAAACATATTACGCTTTTCGTCTCGTTCTCTGGGTTTTTGTCTCGTTCTCTGGGTTTTTATGTCTCGTTCTCTGGGTTTTCGTCTCGTTCTCTGGGTTTTTATGTCTCGTTCTCTGGGTTTTCGTCTCGTTCTCTGGGTTTTCGTCTCGTTCTCTGGGTTTTCGTCTCGTTCTCTGGGTTTTTCTTTCGTTATCACAACACATATGAACTATAAAAATAATAAATCCCAATAATTTCTCATAGTATTCTTTACTTTCTATTCATTTATATTCACAGTTATTTGATATATTTTAACGGTAATTAAGTTTTTATTATTTCGATTTTTTTCAATATTAAAGACGTAGGATACCTTCAGGCAGGATTCGACATTTTTTTGAGCCGATTCGTTTCAGCGTAGGTTCCAACCGAACTAACACTGGTTCCAAATACAACTTAATGAGCTCTATCGGTTCCAGAAATAAAATTTCCAAAAAAGTCTCTTCTTCACCCTCAAAACCTCAAAAAATCCGAGGGGGAAAAAGCGGAAGTACGAGTGTTCACACTCCCACTGTACTTCTGGGAGTACAGAAGTAGATGAAGTATCGCTTTTTCCCCCTTGTCTCATCCTCATCTAAAAACATCATTTATGATTGTTTGTATAGAAAAATCTGCAGCTTACGATGTTTGAGGATAGGTGAGGGTGAGGGTGAGAGTGTGAGTGGGGTGAAAATGTTTTATGATGGGAACCGATAGAGCTCGCCGAGTTTGATCTGAAACCGGTGTTGAAATCGCGATTGGTGATTGTAAAACGAATCCGCCCGGGTTTTTCTCTAATTTTGTTTTTTTTGAGATTTTTTGAGGTTTTGAGAGTGAAGAAGATACTTTTTTGGAAATTTTATTTCTGGAACCGATAGAGCTCATTAGGTTGTATTTGGAACCAGTGTTAGTTCGGTTGGAACCTACGGTGAAACGAATCGGTTCAAAAAAATGTCGAATCCTGCCCGAAGGTATCCTACGTTATTAAAGAAACAACAAATCATTTGTTAATTTTGCTATTGGCAGTATTGCACAACTTTGTTGATATTGATTTTCGAAAATTCGAAGTGAAATTTTGACTTTAATTGTACAAATTTCATTTAGAAATAAACCATTCATCAGAACTTTTCAAAATCAATCAAATTTAAACGATAAAGTCTTTTGAATAAAAGTGTAAAACATCTTGATTGCATCAAACTTTGACGAGTTTTCAATACTCGAAAACTATATTAAAATCATGGATATTCAAAATGATCTTTCGAAACAAATACAAGAATTAAAGGAAGAAAATAGTGAACAAAGTTTAATACCAATACATGTTTTAAAAACTGCACGGGAACATGTTGATGGTGAATTAGAAAAACGATTAGTAAAGGCAAAGAATGATTCTTCTGGACAACGCATCGTACTAATTCCTTATAATTTGGGAAATTTTCATTTAACTGGTATATATATTAAATTTCAAACAAATGGATCTGTTGAACGAGCCGAATTCATTAATCCAGTTAAAGAACATAATGGTATTCCTGATCAATTACAACAATCATTCAATAAAATTTTTCAACGTTTTCATTTACAATTACGAAAATGTGAACAACTTGGTGGTCAAAATCTTAGTGGACATTTAACAAAGAAATGTTTACTGGCATTAGTTCAAGAAACAGCTTTCATAACTGATTCATCTCCAACGATGACTAATGAAACAACTCAATTAACCAATCGGCAAGAAGAAGAAGAACAACAACAACAACAGCAGAATATTGATAGACCATTGTATTCTCAAGGTAATCATCCCCCGATTTCTAATTTGTCGCGCATAGATCCTTATGAGAATATTCATACGTCACAATCACCAGTGAACATATCAGAAACTGATAGACCTAGAGAAGTTACGAGGGAAAATAGTCAGCCATATAGAACTACAACAGATAGTCATCCAACAACTACAGATACTCCTGTAGAAGATAGGGATACAGAAAAGAATGCTGATCGAATAGAAGCATCAATAACAAATGAAAGTCTACAGAATTTATATGATGATATGAATTCGATGCCATCATGTTCCGAACGATCAGTAATCAGTTTACTTTATTATATTTCTTGTCAATTGACTCAAAATAATCCTAGTGGACATGTCAATTCAATTCATAAGGAACTTGAAAGTTTAAAAATCCGAATGAATTCCGAAGAAAAATCCTTATCGAATATCCGAAATTCTGTAAAAGAACTTTCCGTTTATATTCAAAATCAGAATTGGGAAGAAGCGTTAAAGTTACTACGAAAACTTTTTAAAGAAATCTGTCCATTAAATATTCATGATCTATTTCGATTTATACGAAAAGTCGATGATGCAGCAGATGTTATTAAAAATAAGGATATTATTCTTCTTCTCGGTAATACCGGAGCAGGAAAATCGACTACACTTCATTTTCTTGCTGGATCAAAAATGATTGCAACAAGAATCAAAGGTCTTAATCATATCATGGCGGCAAGTTGGAAAAATCCCGATCTACGAAATGTTACGACATCACCTTCAGCAAAATCCGAAACACGTTTTATAATTCCCATAAGTGTTGATTTGAGTGGTGTTGTAGCATCTCGTTCGGATAGTATTATCATATGTGATACACCAGGATTTGATGATACCAATGGTCCGGAAGTCGATATTGCTAATGGTATAAGTATTATTCGAGCGATTCGAGAATGTAAAAGTGTCAGACCAGTTGTTTTAGTTAGTTATAAAGGAATTGGTGATCGATTTGAAGGACTAAAAAATCTGACTCATTTATTAGCAGGTTTAATACCAAAAATTAAAAATGAAATTCGAGCCTTCTCGTATATATTTACAAAATATCCCGAAAATGAAAAAGACACAATTCATCAGTCATTGATAAATATTAGTGAAACAATGAATGAACAGGAAAAATCCGATATTAGTTTTATGAATTTATTTGACGATATGCTACTAAAAACTAAGCGACAAACTCTTGTCTTAGATCCCGTCAAAGATGAACCTAAAGAGTTTCTTTACGAGCTACTTCGTTCGACTGCCATTGAAGATCCCAAAGAAGTTTTTCAATTTTCGATTACAGATAAATCGAAAAACATTGTGAATAATCAAATTCGACTCTATCAATTACGTATTCTATCAGCTATACAACGTTACGAATATTCTGTCATAAAATACTATCTTGATCAAATAAAATATTTAAATAGTTTATTAAATCAAGTTAACATAGAACAGATCTATTTAAGTTGTGTCGCAAGTTTAAGTAAACATCTTTCCGATGAATATGAAAAAGGTACATTAATGTTAGATCGATGTTTAATCGATCAAAATATTTTAACAGTAAATGATATTAAACAATATCAAACATATATTGATCATGCAAATCAAGCAGAACAATTAAGAAATGATCATTTCGATGAAACAGTTCTTCATAGTGGCGCATTCATTCAGTATTTATTTCGTTTAATGAAAAAGATCGAAGATGAATTAAAAGAAAAAGCAATCGATGATCCATCCGTGAAAAATAGTTTCGATAAAATTGGACTTGTTGTCAAGAATTTTCCGGATTTTAGTAATGAATATAGAAGTGTACAAAAGTTATTCACAGAAAAAATTCAGACAGAAATAGATCTTTTCAAAGAGTTTATCTCTAAAGATCAATTTCAAGGAGGTGTTATAAGTATGACGAAGTTATCTAGTGCAGTGAATATTTTACACGAACATTTCAGTGACGGATATATCGAGGAAAAATATCGATTATTAAAAGAGTATCTTCTCGATAATTTGACACATTCTGTAAACGGCTTACAGTTAATATTTCAGAAACCGAAATTTGACGAATTGGACATTGGTCAAATCAATACATGTTTAGATAAGTTAGACAAAGCTTTACAAACTATCGATATCGAAAAACATATTTCAAAAAATGAGATTAAAGAACTTCGTCAGAGTGTTGTATCGACAATAGTGACTCTTTTTAAACGTTTAGTAGAAGAAACAGAAAATGAATTTAAGAAAGAAGATGGATGGCAACATTTAGGAAATCTTCTTCAACAATTATATTTAATTCAAACGATTCCGAGTGTTATACCTGAAACCAGTCAAATATATTATGCGACATTAGGGAAGGTTATTGAAAGTATAACTGCATTAAGACGAGATGTGCAAGATCTTTTGAGCAAATTAATTCACGAAAGACAGAAGATCAATTATGAGAAACTTGTCCAACATTTGATGAATCTTCGAAGTATTTCTTGGATAGAAAAATATCGAGAAGGATTTTATGCTAGTGTTACAAAGAATGTTGAACAATTGATTGTTCAACATGTCGATGAATTAAAACGATCGATTGTTTCGATCAATCTAGATTTAGAACATTCTCATAAGATGGAATCAATTTCTGAAATGTTGCATCAAATTAATACAATGAAACATTTCAAAGATTTTGTTTCTTCAATTAGTGAACCTATACAAGAAGCAAATGATCATGTTATTAAAGTAGTTAATCAAGTTTTTGATACGATTGAAAAAACATTTGATTTAAAGAAATTGAAAGACTCGGAAATTACAACTATCGATTCAACTAAAGCTGAAAAAGCATTTAAATATTTCGATGCTTGTAACAATTTATCTTTTCTTCTCAAAAGAAATTATATCCAAATATCGGCTAATCTAGAGAATTTCATTAGAATTTACAGTATAAATGTTCTACAGAAAGAAATGAATACAAGTTTTGAAGTAATTAAAATATCACAAAATTCGAGTGAGATTATCGAAAACGTTTGCTTACTCGCTGCTCGTTTACATGAAATCTCAGAAATAAATACAAATTGTCCTCGTGTTTCTTCTCATTTTTTTCAAAAAAAACTCATGCAAGATTGGCAAACTAATCTATCGAGTTATCACGTTGACTTATCTACTCAAATGCAACAATTAAGTTTTACCCAAAGTACAGGTGAGTTAAATACAAAATTATCGACAGTAAGAGCATTGAGTAAATTAGATAAGTTTTTAGAAAATGTAAGATTTATCGATCTTTACAATACATATCAGACAGTATTTTTCACGCAAAACACTGATCTTGGCCAACAAGTCACCGAGGCAATTGCAAGATTCGAGTATCCTAGAGTAGCACAGATAATGTCAAGTTTAGAATCAACAGCTGTTGGACAACATCTTTGTAGAGAAGCGACACGTATTTTGAATACTAGTATAAAGCAATTGATAGAAGAAACGCAAGATCTAGCGACTATACTTGGAAGTGAAATCAGTGAAACTGAAGTCAGACCAATTGTAGATAATTTAAGAAAAATGGAAAGAGCGAAACTATCTGTCGATAAATATTTAGATGAATCTAACAAGATTAATGAATGTATTGAAGTTGTCAAAATGATAATTGAAGAAGGAATGAAACGTAATATCGGACGAGTAAAAGTTCTGACAAAAAATCATAATTTTTCCGACGCAGATAAAAAAACACAAACAATTCGAAGAGTACGTAATTGTCTCGGCACCTATTGTACGAATGAGATTACTGAACAAATTAAAAAACTAGATGAAGTTCGTAGTACTGTTATTTCAACAGATATTCTTGGACGATATAGAAAATTGAATATTCGTGAATATAGTTCTTACCCACCCAAAGATATTTTTCAACAATTTGCGCAAGTTGATCAGGCGAATTCTGCCTATACGGAAACATTAGATGAGCTAAGAGAGATCATCAACAAGAAGTTTTTAGATGAGTTAGAAAGCGCCAAATCAAAACTGTTACCAGTTTTAGAAAACAGCCATATTAGAAATTATGAATTTGCATTGTCATATGTACCTGATTCAATGAGAGCTGGACTTGATGTGAGTTTAACACATTATAAAGCTGATATAGAAAGAAATATTCAAGATAATGAAGAGAAATTAACAGGTGCATGTCGTAGTGAAGATGCGCAATATATTAAAAGCATTCTTCTAGATTATCAAGCCTCGCAAGAATCAGCAATATTTGCTAATCGAGTTAAAGGAGCTGTTTTAAAACAAATCGAAGATATTATTAAAAATTTCAATGAAAAGTTTGATCAGGATAGAATTCGCGAAGCATTCAGTGATGTTAGAAAGTTGTATAACTATAAAAAAGAATTAGCTGAGCTCATCAGCGATATTGATCGACAATTTTTAAAGGTGCGCAAACGTCTTATCGATACATTTGATGATGTATATCAGTTTTTTCTTGGTCAATTTTCAACTTCAAATACTGCAAACAATGAACAGAATGATATTTTACCAATTAAACGAAGATTTTTCTGCATGACAGAATTTATGATATTGAAATTCGATCATAGTCAAGACACAATAATAACCCTTATATTCCCCGAAGATTTCAGTAGTCGAATTCAAGTTTTAATAAGTAAATTTGAGAACTATTCTAAGGAATTTGAAGAAAAACTTCAAGAAGCTTTAGAAAATGTCAATATTGATTCTTTAGTAAAGATTCTGAAGACCATGTCGATTTGGGAATCGTTATGGGGGGAACTCCGAGTTTCTTATGATCGATATATCAATAGAGATTCCTCGATGAAAAGTTTAACGGCAAGCATTTATCCACTTACTAGATATTCTCAATTCTTACAGGCAGTTTCGCAAAAAATTGAAAATCTAAAGAAAGAAATTTTAAATCTGGATCTTCTTAATTATAATACGCGAGAATTTAGTACTGCTCGAGATTTTTTTTATCGTGAATTAAATCGAAAATATCTTCTTTTCAATCGCGCTAGAGACCTCCAACAGTTTAAGATTCTAAACGATATTGACCAATGGCAAAGAGATTGTTTTAATTCATTAGACTCGAAAATTCGAACATTAGCTTCAGGATGTGAGAAATTATTGGATCAATTTTTAAGAGAAGATCGCTTATCAAATGTAGAATATCAAAAATTTAACTTATATTATTCGAATTTAATATCTATTCGACAAGAACTTGTTGTTAGTGGCTTAGATTTACAGCAGGGAATTGAATCAATTCAAACGACTATCTTAGGAAAAGTTGAAAGTTGGGAATATTTGATTTCATGTAGTTCAAATCCTGAAGATCTTGCTGTGAATCTAATCAAATTAAAAGAAATCGCTAAGAATATGCTTTCATTTCGTGAAATAATTAATGGAAAAATAGATGAGAAATTGAAAAATTACAAATCAATGTATAATATCAAAACATTCGCTCTATTAGGAACGATTTTGAATCACGATCAAAGTGGTTTTGGTCGAATGATTATTTCTGAACATAAGATATTTCAAGGATTTTCTCTCTCTTTATTTAATCAAAAGATCAATAGACATGGTATCAAGTATGTTTTAGAAGCCATTAAAGGTAATGATGTCGATATAAACGAATTACGTGAACGATATAATACATTTCTTGAAATTTATAAGAAAATTGTTGCAGAAAATCTTCGTCCGAACATGCAACTTGATCAATTAATTTCTGACACTAAATTCATTACTGGAAATCTTCGAGATAGTTCGAATACTGTTATATGGAGTAGTGCAGTGAGAAAGCAAATTCCTAAACTAACAGCACATATTTTTGCGCTTTGGACACTTTCACAAGCTGAGCATTATTTCGAAGCTGAAGATTTAAATGATCGAAATAATTATCTTGTTCAACCACATGCAGCTCAAGTCGTTTCAGTTTTTCGTCTATTAGGTATTGGAGATAGAAATGAAGAACTAGCTAATCATCTTGTACAAATAGGTACTGGTGAAGGAAAATCAATAGTATTAGCAGTGACAAGTATTATTCTTGCAATACTAGGTTATGATGTAAATTGCGCGTGTTTTAGTGAATATCTATGTCAAAGAGATTATTCCGCTTTCTTTTCATTATTTAATATATTAGATACACATCAATACATTCATTACGGAACTTTTAATAAACTTTGTGAAGATATGATAAATGCAAAGGGAGATATTCGTCACTTAGTAGAAATTTTTATTTCAAATAATAAAGATGTTAGTGCAACAGCTAATCAAACAATTATTCGACCAAAAATTTTACTTATTGATGAAGTTGATGTGTTCTTTAGTCAGGAATTCTACGGTAATTTGTATACACCGTCAGCTAGTTTGAAAGATCCGACAATTACATCGTTAGTTCAATATATTTGGACTCAACGAAAATCACAATTAAACTTGAGAAAGATTCGAATGACACCGGAATACGGCGCTTGTAGTACGAAATTTCCGGAATGGATGTTATTAATCGATGAAGCAATTAAAGATATGGTTGCCGATGTAAAAAGTTTTGAATCACATGATTATGTTGTTAAAAAAGATAAAATCGGATATATCGAACAAGATAATATCGTCTACAATGTCGTTTATGGATATAAGACTTTATTTGCGTATTATCATGAACATGAAAAAGGAAATATAAGTAAAGAAAGTTTAAATGAAAGTATTTGTATAAGAATTAGTTGTGGAAGTTTTTCATATGCAGAAATTCCAATTCAATTTGAATATATTATGGGTGTAACAGGTACATTAGAAACATTGACAGATCCGGAAAAGAAAGTTATCAGAAATGATTATAAAGTCAGAAAAGAAACATATGCACCATCTGTTTTTGGACAAAACAATCTTCGATTTAAGGAAAAAGATGATATAATGATAGAAAATAGTAATGATTATTTTAATCGAATCAAAAGAGAAATTGACGATAGAATTGTTGGTAAGAATTTAGAAAAACGTGCGATTTTAGTTTTCTTTGAATCGAAAGCTAAATTAATGCAATTCTATGAATCATCTGCTCTGGATTCGATTCGAGAGTCAGTTGCTTATTTAACCGAAGATGCCTTATTAGAAGAAAAAGAAGCGTTAATTGCTCGCGCAACTATATCAGGTCAAATTACTTTATTTACGAGAACATTTGGTCGTGGGACTGATTTCAAATGTCACGATCAAACTGTTGCTACCAATGGTGGTATACATGTTATTCAAACATTTCTTTCCGAAGAATGTTCCGAAGAAAAGCAAATTAAAGGTAGAACTGCTAGACAAGGTGAGGAAGGATCTTACAGTATGATTTTATTAGATCAAGATCTCGAAAAATTTCTTATTCATAGATCACACATTGAAGATGTTCTTCAAGGAATAAGTTTTAGAGCTTGGCTAACCGATAGTCTTCGCCTGACGGATACGATTAAAACAGTTTATGGGCTTCTTCATGATAGACGTACTGCGCTGTTTAAAACACAGTACGAGGAAAATAAAAAATATGTTGAACAAGCAAAAGAAAAACATGAGATTTCGAAGAAGTTTTTGTCAAATCTTCGTTCGAAAAAAAATGATGAAATTAAAAAATTTCTAATCGAAGAAAATCGAGGAGCAATAGAAACAACAAAATCACGAACTGTTTGTCTTATGGATGCAACGATTTCCATGACTAATTTGTTACATAAATGTAAAACTACTGTCGATACTATGTTTAAACGCGCATCAGAAATCTTAACAGATTACGGAATGGATCCACAATCATTTCAACTTCAATTTGTAGTCTATAGAAATTATAATAGTACACATGATAAACTTCTTCAAAGTTCTCCTTGGGAAACGGAACCAGATAATTTACGTAGTTTTATGAGTAAGATTAATGTTGAGGGAGGATGGATTAATGAAGCCATAGAAATTGGCTTATGGTATGCTAATAAGGAACATAAGAGAGAACCAATCACTCAGGTTATCTTAATCGGTGATGCACCTCCTAATAATTTAGACGAAGTTAAAATGAAAAGAGATCAATTTGGAAAGAAATATTGGAAAGAAACGAGATTTCGTGAACCAACTTATTATGCAACCGAATTAGACAAATTAATAGAAAATGGTATTCCCGTGCATGCTTTTTATGTCGAAACGCGCGCAAAGAATAAATTCGAAGAAATAGCTCGTAAAACAAAGGGAAAATGTCAAAGCTTAGATATTAATTCATCCATAGGAGGAGATATGTTAGCAGATTTAGTTACGGAACAAATTTTAAATAATGTCGGAGGAGCAGCTAGAGGACAAGAACTTGTTAATGCGTACAGAAAGAAATTTCCAAAGAGTTATACTAGTACTTGAGAGACTTAAGATCGGTGAGATGATAATATGACATGAAATCGAACGAGACTCGTATCAAATGAAATCTATTTTTTATACAAAATTATCAAATCTTCTCTATCATAAGATATTTTCACTGATTCACATTGTCTTCGTATGATTATTCTTATTCTTATTATTTTATCTCTCAAACTGCTTTAGTTTTATGTTTGTATCCTTCACAGCGAACATGTGCTTATAATTTCAAGTTTTTTATAATAATTTTTCTTTTTTTTTCCTTGGCTATACCAATCCAGAGTGATTGTAGATATCACCTTGCATTCGTAAAATCTCCATCTCTTCTTCTATTTTGTTCTTTTTATGTCATTGTGTTTCATTTCTTTAATAAAATTTCCTTATCTAATGATAACTATATTTGTAACCTATGAGGGTGATGTTCAACAAAGGACTCTACCACGATCCGGATTTCGCCAGAATTGCACTGGCTCATCAGGTGGTTTTGAAAGAATTTCTGCATTTGTACCAAACTAAATTCTAGATAAAATTTAACAAATAAATTAAATCCTCCAAAGAATTTAAATCTTTAAATCTAGATTATACCAAATCAAGCAGACGGTCAGTCGTTAAACAGTGAGGTTCAACAAAGAACTCTACCACGATCCAGATTTACCTTGAATCGCATTGATCAGGTGTTCGACTGTTTGCAGACCAACAATCTATAGTTGTATGCCAATGGTGTATGATAAAGAATTGAATTATTTCAGAAAGACAATTGAGTGAAATATTCATAATATCATTAAGAAAAATGGAAGTATTAAGTAGAATGAAGATAATCAATGAAATATTTCTATTTTTGAAGAAAAAGTTAAAAAGTAGTTCAATATAAACCTTTTGAGGGTGAGGGTGAGAATATATTACCAAGATCCAGATTTCGTCGGAATTTCACCGACTCATCAGTTGGCCTTGACCCTGCTATAAATGTTCAAATGGAATTATATATCATGGCATTAAAGATGGAAACAAACAAACAAAGATAGAAGGAAACAATAAAAAAAGAGATGAACAATTCGAGTTTATCGAGGTTGAATTTCGAAGAAACGTTTCTTATATTTAAAGATACAATTGATTCGGTTTGCTATATTTGAGAGCCGTTCGTCTACGTAGGAGATGTTGTTGGACTACAGTTAGTTGGTATTGGATTGGAAGCGCTTCATTGAATCGTCGAAAATCGTCAGCAATTTGATGGTATTGAAATTGATAATCTTCTTGTTGCATCTCCAATGATTCAAGATATGAATCAAAGGCATTCAATTGGAGTTTTTCCTGTATAATTTGATATTGTTGATATAGGTCGTGACGAAGACTAGGGTTACGTATACAATTTAATAATAGAGATTCGTTTTTAAAAGATGAAGTTGTATGCAATGGATTGGATTGCATATATTTATATAGGTTGATTTCTAATTTGAGGTTTTCTTGTGTTGTTTTCATTTTAGAAAGTTGTTCAATGAATGTCTACTTCATCCGACTGTATAGAAATACTCGAAAAAGTCTCTCCTGATTGTAGTATACGTGACTGTTGAGGTGTTAGAAGTTGTTGCAAGTGTATACTTTTCTGTTTTTTTGGTACTGGTAACACCACTTCAAATGTTTCAACTGATTCTTTTTGAGCTTTTAACAATTTTTCTGATCGAATACAAGGATAAGGAGCAGCTTCGGCTTCTGTTAGCTGTTTCACTTCTACTGTACATTGGAAATCTCTTTTATTCGAAAACGTATTAGATTTTGGCAAAACTGGTATAGGTGGAGAAGGTGAACGACAGTTAATAGTTGTATAATCTGACATATGTGAACTATGTGGAGAATTTGATATGATCGAAGTAGGCGAAAAGTCTGAATCATTTCCATGATCATTCTTATTGTCATCAATTATATCTGAGTAAACAGGAGAACCTGATAAGATTGAATTCGGTGAGAAAGTTGGATCAGTTGAAGAACTAGACGTAATCGAAAACAAACGTACCATTGACAGAAGTGGAAAATTCCAATTAGTTTGATAACCTTCATGAACTTGAATATCAGATATAACTGCATTATCTGAAGCGATAGAATCTATTGTAGTATCAATAAAATCGACGTTTACAGATTCTTTTAAATCATTTTCGATGGCAGCGGTAGCATTTTGTGTACTAGTGTCCGGTGTTATTGTTGATAAATCAATAGCAGTAATGATAAGTTCTATTGAAGAATCGATCGAGTTAGTTGTTATTGTATGGTCTGTTTGTTCATCAATATCTGCTCCTATGTCTATGTACGTAGAAGTAATACCAGTTAAATTAACAACATTGTCGACAATATCATCGAGAATTGATCGTGTAATGACATTCCGAAATAAAACTAAAACCTGTGCATCTGATAGATTTGAACTAGTATCAAATTTTACGTAAGTAAAGTTAGCACCAGATTCGAGTTTTTTGCGTCCCGATTCGCTATATCACTTGTGCTGATGCTCTAACCAGTTGTGCTGTATGCAGAATTAAATTCTCTATCGATTGGTGCTATTTTTCGACTAGATCATCGGGCAAAAATACCACTTCATCCATAAAAACCGTTTTCAATAGTCTATTTCCACTGGTATTCACGGTACATTTAAAGATCTTAGTGGATATAGTGATTCCTCGGCTTCAGTCGTATGATATCTCATTTATTTTTAAAAATCATATAAAGTATGTCACTTTCTTCAAATCTGCTTACATAAAGACAT
>JGI26540J51217_10001791_pt1 | contig 14632 bp, 11 predicted proteins | sample ThiBio_1000_plan_2_FD_51217 | JGI IMG/M metagenome (IMG submission 51217)
AGATGTGACACTGAATGGATATCCCGACACTGGATGACTGCCATTCACGATCTCGAATCCAAGAACTCCAAGCTCGAACACTGATTGTCGAGAGTAATCCAACTCCACTTCTTGCCGTCGATTGGCTCGTGAGGCTGATCCAAGAGCTGAATGGAGTTCTGGCGCAATGTGGGGTGGATTTCCCCAATGAGCACCAAGAATCACTCCGGTGTCGCTCACCAACGTAGTTGACCTCATTTGATCGTTCAATCGACAGCTCGTTCCAAAGTCGATCAACACACATCGAGTGATGTCGATCTCGTTCGTCGTATCGTTGACTCGAGTCTCGACTAAGATGTTGTCGGGCTTGATGTCTCGATGAGCCAACCGGTGACGATCAAGGTGTAAGAGACCTGTTCCCACCTGAGAGATTATCGTTGCCACCATTCGATGAGGTACGATGGATGGTGGTGCGAACCTCGATGCCAAAAATCGATCGAGGCTCAGCTCGACAAACTCCACGACGAAGAACTGAGTCTTTCTTTTGGTTTCAGAGCCGTCCCTTTGTCTAACGATGGCACTATCGCGAGCAGCATCAGGAAGGTGCTGGAGAATGTGATCTTGGATCTCGTCGACGAACTCGCACAAGAACCGAATGATGTTTGGATGCGATGGAAGCTTCACGAGCTCGATGAACTCGTTTACGTAGGCGTTGCGAGCTTGCGACGAGTCGAGATCAAAGTTGAAGCACACTTTGAGAGCGTACTGCTTGTCGAGCCACATGAAGCCTGGTGTCGTGCAAGTCACGAGAGCAACCATGCCAAAGTCTCCTTGGCCAAGCACCCGAGACACTTGGAACTCGCTGGATCGTCTACAAGCAGCAGACATGAATCGTTGCTCATGGATCTCATCTCTTGCTCGTGTCAAGCATTGATTGAGTCGAGCGAGTATGCGATCGCCTGCGTGGTTCAGCAGACATGATGTGGCGACAATTGGGTCATTTTCAGGAATCAAATCGCTCGAACAATGCCTGCGCTGGAGGGAGGGTACCTGTAGCCGAATTCCATTCAATACTAGAACATCCCGGCTGGTGCGCTCGATTCTCCGCTTGAACGGCACGTGATTCAGCCTGGAACACTCGCTGTTGTGCGCTGCGAATTATTTCTGTACTCGCCGACATGAAAGACAATCCAGTTAGTGGGACTACTCCTCTCGTTCGCTCGACTCGCCAAGTACGGGGTGTGTGTTAAAATCGACCGAACCTCGAGTTTGTATCAAGTCCCTAATCGACTGATCTCGGGTGACTTGAATTGCTGATTGGCCGTTAATCCCTCGAAATCCTTTCTATTTGATACAAACCAGTCATTCGACAAAGTGAATCAGAACAACGAAGGGTTCGAGAATAACTTGGTGCGTACTCGAGACCGAATGTCCTTCGATGCTCCAAAGTCGAGCAAGATTGCAACAATCTCCTGATTACCGTTCTGTGCCGCAACGATCAGTGGAGTTTGATACTCCTCGTCCACCGCAACAAAGTCAACCGGCGCTCGACCCATCAGAAGCTCTCGAACTTTCGGGGCGTCCCCTTGCTTGCTTGCGCGGTACAGCGCGGCTCCTTCATCGCGGTGCTCTTGGTGTAGCTGATGAGCCTCAAGGGCATCCACTGCAGTGCCAAAGGTTGATCGAACAGCCGTGACGATGAGGAAGAGTGAAATGGCGTACCTTGCAGTGTGGCGAATACGGAGGAACGATGCACGATGCCAACGGTACTAAGGAGAAGCTGGTCCTGGTTGAGGGGATCAAACTTGTGGTTGTGCAGCTGTAGTGTGCCGCTCGGAGCGATGTTGCATTCGCGACGGATTGCGAGCTTCAGGTCGGCGATAGTTCCTCCCCGCTCCACACCAACTCGAGTTCTGCCTCCTCCAAGGGAGATTGATCGATCTACCAGTACGACAATCATTGACTCTAGTGGTTTGGTTGTCAGTGTGAGCTACGTTGTGGCGACTCGGGGATAACAACCACGCTACCTATTAAGTGCCTCAGCTCCTCTGATTCGGCAATCTGTGCAGCAGTCCCCCCAGCCCAAACCACCGTCTTTCAAGGGGTCAGAAGGACCATTGATCCTCGAACCAGCAGATGAAACTACATACCGATACAGCAGACGTGTCGGCTCCTCTCTCAAGAAGCAAACGAACGACTAATTCATGTCCATGTCGAGCAGCGATTTGAAGAGAAGTAGAATTATTGTTGGTTGTGGCGTCAATGTCGGCTCCACGGTCGAGAAGATAACGAACGACCGCTGCATGACCGTAACGAGCAGCAATGTGCAACGGCATACGGCCATTTTCTCTTGGGTTGCGCCAATGGATGTTGGCGCCGTGATCGAGGGCAAGACTAACGTTCTCTTGACTCCCGGCAGCTGCTTCTGCATACAGGCTCTGGTCATGAGAACGGGCCATGCTGCCCGTAGAGGAGGGAAGGAGCAAAGAGAGGAACGCGCGATCGGTGGGCAGCAAGGCATAAGAACCCTCGCGCTGTGCGGTGCTCGCACGGTGACTTTGCAGCCGCGATGGTGGCTTTGCGTGTTGCAAGCGACCATGCCCTCTCGCCCTGCCGCATGCACCCAGGCCGCCGCATTCGCTTGTATCAGCATTGTTATCACGACTAATACACGAGCGCTGCAACCTTTATCTTCTCGCTTACTCACTGCACTGAAACAAATGGGACGAAACAATCGTTGCTGTAATCACCTCACCGCCTATGGATGCGTACGCGTTCAAGAAGGGACTTTATTGTTCGGCGGTGTTATCCGTCAATCCAGAAAGCGAACAGCAACAAGCGAAACAACCATGAGTAACATCAACGACAACGACAACGACAACGACAACGACAACGACAACGACAACGACAACGACAACGACAACGACAACGACAACATCATCATCAACGACAACGACAACGACAACGACAACGACAACGACAACGACAACGACAAGGAGCGAACTACCGCTCAAAGAACATCAAACTCGACTGGAGGGACTGGGTAATTCACTTGGAAGTCCTTGAGACGCACTCCATTCGGGCATGTAACCTGTGTGTGTGCGCGCGCGAGTAAGCAGGTAGAGAACCGTGTGAGATGTCGATTGGCATGTACCACCAAGTGGCGAGGACACCGATGAGACACGTACGTTAAAGCCCCAGTTCGCCAGCATTGGTTGGTACAACGCCGGAGGGAACGGAGCGAAGCCGTTGAAGCTGGCCAAGTATTGGCCAGCATACGAGGTTTGCGCCCAAGTGAACATGTCGTACGCGATTCTGAGTGGCGTGCAGTCGATGGTTGAGTTCTTGCGAACAATCACGTAGGAAAAGCCCGCAATTGGCCAAGCATTCTATCACGTCGATGAAACCAACCCGTTAGCGTCGCTGTGGTGCCACACATCGTAACGATGCTGAGGATAATGGAGAAGGAGACACGTACAGGCCGAGGAGAGTCGGTGATGGTGGCGGCATAGAACTGGTTGAAGGATGCATTGACGGTGGCATCAGTGACGGCAGCAGGTGTTGCTCTCACCGGGTTACCAGACTTGTTGATGATTGTTGCATAGGCATTCTAGTATTCGTCATCGATTAAAAGTGGCAATCTCGCGACATCACAGAGAGAGAGAGAGAGAGAGAGAGAGAGAGAGAGAGACGCACCCGCAAAAAGGCAGCATTGATGATGAAGGAGTACGATACGTAACCAATACTGTTGTCGGTCGATTGTACAATCGAGTAGACACCGGGATTACCGTCTCCGCCCACTTGAATACCGGGGAGGTTTTTGGGCCACAAGCTCACTGTGCCATACTTCCATTCACTCGAGAAGCTGCTCAGTGCACTGTTACGGAAGCCGAGGTGAGAAACGCGTTTGTAGTGTAAGGAGCAGAAAGTGCGTGCGCGCCTGTGCACCCGTTGTTGTGAATACCTCGTAAAGATGTTGGTAGTGCCAGAGCTGTCTGTACGATGCACCACCGTGATTGCTATATTGATAGCAGAGGTTCGAGTGAGTACCAAGTCTCTACCAGCTCTCTCACACTCTCTCGTTGGTACTCAGTGGCTTCACGTACGAGCGTCCGGCAGAGTGAGAAAGTTACCAGCCTGAAGACGTGGATCGTTCCAACGAGTGATGTTTCCCGTAAAGATACTCACCAGTAGCTCTCGAGTCAAGACGAGGTTCACCTCGGTGAACTGGGACGGCAAGTGATAGAATGGTACCACTGCTCCAATAGTCATAGGATAGAGCTACCACACCACAGAGAGTACTCTTGCGTTAACTCCCCAGATCTCCTCTCTCTCTCTCTCACTCTCAGTCACTCACCGTGTGAGAGGAGCATAAACTGCGTACGTACCTGGGCATCAGGCACAGCAGCATACTGCGCAGACGAGAGAGGCGAATCGGAGCATGCGTATTCGACCGAGTGGTTCACAAGGAGGTATTGCTGGCCGACACCCGAGCCCGTTCCTGCGTACGTGAACGTGACGCGCGGGTCGATCGTATTCATGTACGCGTCTTGCCAGTCGCCATACTCGAGCTCGACGAACGTCGAACCAGCCGTGGCCGAGACTAGACACAAGATGGTGGACAGCAGATTGTATGAGTGAGAACAACAGAGAGTAGTGTCGAGTTGGGAGATAGCGCGCGTACGAATAGGCATGGGGGACGACTGGCAACGCCCCAGAGTGATAACACACGCGAGAGCAACGAGAAGCGCGAGAAGCGCCGTGTGAGTGAGGCGCATCATCAGAGAGGGCGTGTGTGTGTGTGTGCTATGTAGAGGAGAGGAGCCACTGAACAAAAACCATCGCACGCGCGTGCTAAAGAGGAGGAAGAGGCAGGCACTCGTGTTTGTGTTTGGTTTTTAGGTGCGTGCGGACTTTGAGCTCGTAGCAAACTCGCTCTGATCCAGCGCGATATTTATAGATGTTGCGTGTGCGTGTACCTCGGTAACTCGCATAGTGTATTCAATGCCGGCTAGCCTTCATGACTACGAGACCTTTGTACTTGTCCTAGTAGTTGCTTGAAGACTATACTAGGGTTGTAGTGCGCCAGCGATCCACTCATTCACCTGCTCCAGTGATGAATCTTTTCGATGGCCATTATTTACGAGAGAGTTGCTCATTGAGCCATCATCACGCATACAACCCTTCGTACTGAAAGTCACCACCAAACGACTGAAGCTCGTGCTTGGTCAAGTAAATGATCCTGTCCTTGTGCTTCTTGTGAATCATCTTTCGATGCGCTGGGTTGTCGTCGTCGTCGTCGTCGGCCTTGTTGCACAAGTAAACAAAGAAGCATGTGTCGGGCAGTGATGATGCGTTGGATCTCGGTCTCGGTGTGAGGTTCGTGCGTTCGGCAAAGAACTGAAACGTGCTCTTGCCACCGAGATACGCTTGCTTCTTGAACAGCAAGTCAATCTTGCATGTATACTGCGAGTAAGTAGATGGCCACAACTGGATGAAGAATCGCAAGCCGTTGGTCGAGTGCGCAAAGAAATCGATGCTCGCAAAGTCGGGACTCTGAGTGTCGAGCACCACGAGTGTTCCTGGCTCGATCGGCGACCGGTCGTCGGTGGGGACCGGCATTCTCTGAAAGGTGGTGGTGTGCAAGTCAACCAGTGCTTGGCTGCGCTTCACGCGAGTGATGCCTTGATTCGGAAGCCGCAACAGTGTGGCGCGAAGGAACTGCGCTGTGAAGAACAACTCGAATGCGCGCCACTTGGTGAGTGCATCAGACGCAAGAAGCTTGATCGAGCTCATGAGGCTCCTTTGGCAATACCGAATGACGGCATCAAGAGCTGATGGGCAAACGAACTGCCACGCATCGTATTCGCGAGTGGCAATGATCATGCCACTGCTGCTCCACCGAGCAGGAAGGAGAAGGCCTTGAGAGAACCGATCATGAAGGATGAGCTGCAACAAGAATGCATGGTGCTGACGGGCATGGTGTCGAGACTCGCCGGTCGAACCACGATCCTCGAAACGCAACACTGACAACACTTGTTGATCATAGTAATAGTTGGCTCGCTTCTCGAACCAATATATCGCAATGGCCTTGGTGTACACACGATCGGGATACAGATTGGTAACATTGCGGCGGTCAAAGAATGAGAGCATTCGAGGTACGTGTGCTGCTCGCTCGCAGATCTCGTCGTCGTCCAGGTCAGCCGGCAGCAAGTCTCGCTCTCGATGCCATGCGAGCCAGTGGAGGCGCTCCTCGTCCGAGAACACTTCAACTGTCCTCGTCAGTTCACCTCGCAACTCGCCGGTGAAGGCCTCGGTGCCGAGAGGCGAGAGCGATGGTGACACTGCAGCAACGAACACACCGCCCGAGTGGACGATGCTTTGCGCGGTGCGCGAGAATCGTCTCATCTGCCTGATGAAGCGTTTCGAGGTCCGATTTCGGGAGATCGCATCATCGTAGTCGAGCTCGTAGAACTCGTTGTATCGATCAATTAACACTGCGACTCGAGCGTTCGACTTGAGCCAATCAAGTACTTCAAGAGCAAGCTCTGCGCGGTGTTCGTCGAGCGTGCACTCGGTGTCGTGGAGAGCCGCATCGATCTCCGTGCGTAAGCCAGAGTCGGGCGCAAAGTGCGGTTCAGCGAGTGCGCACGCAAGCCATGTTCGAGGATCTGTGGCGTCGTTCTCAATGTGAATGACCACAAAGCCTTCCTGTTGGCGAAAGTGCTCGGCCACGAGTCGAACGAGCGTGGTCTTGCCAGTTCCGCCTGCTCCTTCCAACATGACGACTCGAGCAGTGTCCGGAGCATTAAGCTCGGTGAAGAGCCTGCGAGTCAGTTGTCGACACACGAGCGAGACACTGCCGTCGTGGTTATACTCTGCCCTATCGAAGTCGGTGCCTCCCGTTGGAACGAACGTCATGTAGCTGCCTGGAGCCGTTGAGGCAACCAGCTCTGCAAGGCTGCTATAATTGATTGTGGCTACGACATTCGAATCGAATCAATAGATCAATCATGCTCTTTGGAGCGTATTAATAGAGGTGCGCTCATTCGCCGACGTACCAGTCATGTTGGTGTCTGCTACGCCCACGGTCTCGGTTACGGCGGCGGCGACAGGAGCAGGAGCTACATCAAGCAAACCGACACGACGATGTGAGACACACCAGGGCCGTCGTCGCCTTGTGTGGTGGGTGTAACCTGACGTACCAGCAGCGGCTGTTGGTGCAGTGGCAGTGGATAGGGAGCACGCAGGACCGGCATTCGCAAGCCTCCGTCGCTTGTTGCAGTGCTCGTCAGCAAGTGCTACCGTGTCTTCTACGCCACTGCGCTCCGTCTGCCTGCTGGTACGCTTGGGACGCGAAGAAGAGCTTTGGTGGTGGTGGCGTGTTTGCTCCATACTCTACTTCAGTGTCACCAAGTGGGTCGTCCAAGTCGTGGAGATGGACCACTCGACGTGTGCTGGCACCGAGGGAGATACTGCTGAGAGAGGGAGAGAAACGAATGCGCCCGCCGCTGGAAGCCCCTTGCTCTCTTGTTGCTCTGTTCTCTTGCATCGTGCGGTCACCACTGGCGGGTAATTGTTCCTGTGCTAAAACACCCACATCCACTTGGTACTGTACTTGTGGGTGCTCCAAATGAATGTGTGTTGAAGGTAGTGGTCTTGGTGCTGAGTCCGAGAATCTGGCCAAGTTGTTCATCAAGATTAATATCTTGATTGTACCCAACGCTAACATCCTTTGTCTCCTCTCGCAGCTGCAGTACGTTAGCAATCTCTATCTATCGTGATCTACGGTGATCTATGGTGATCAATGGTGATCTATGGTGATCTATGGTGATCTATGGTGATCTATCTTTCGCTAACTCGTATCAGACTCGTTCAGTCTGTTACTCACCTTCTGTGGAGAGATCACCAACATTGATTGCTACCGCACCTCAAGGTTGTTAATGTGGATGGCAGCTTCCGCTACACTGGGTATCGATGCCCTCTTACCTACCACCGACAACGATCCTCATCAGTGGGATTGGGATATTGCTGAGCTTTCCCCCTGCTTTATGGCGGAGCTCCTCATTCCAAATACTCTGGATGGGAGCTCTCCGCATGAGTCATTGCGCGCTCTGCTTTCTCGGCTGCTGGGAAGAAACGCCATTCGGTGTAGCGTTGAACACGCGTACATGCTGTATCAACACCTCTCCAAAGACGCTATCTCTCTCGAGAAAATCGATCAGTCACAATGCGAGTACTTGTTTCAGTGGCTTCAAGTGCAACTTGGAGACGCCACGATCGGACGCAGTGCCGAGCTCGCCTGGTGCGCCATGTCGCTGGCTCACATGTGTCACCGATCACATGACTTTGCATCGAGAGTGCCAAATGAGCTTCTTCAACGTCTCAAGGACCTCCTTGTCGATATTGAATCATGCACCCCTGTTTGCTACCACTTTGCGAATGCACTCGGGTGGCTTTGTTGGGAGCGCCAATGCTCGGGACCTCCATTACCCGCAGAGATCCTGGTTAGCTTGGTCAAATTTGCAGCTCACCACTCCAGTTCGCTGTGCAGTGATGCGGCGTCACACCCTGTGGTAGCCATGACGATGCAGCTTGCAAGCCGTTGGTCTATTCAGCAGGCCGCCGATATCGACGTGTCGGAATTGGTCTTGATTCTCGCCAACGCCCTTGAGCGGCAGCAGCAGCAACAGCACGACTTTGGTTCGTTGGGATCTTGGATCTTCAAGGCTCTGGCGGCGTCGATCTCTCGCCGAGCAGATAGGCTCACGAAAACGACGCGGCAGTCGACCCTGCATCTCGCGATTCAATCCATCAAGCAGCCACGACCATCGATCGAGCACCTTTGGGCACTTCGCCTGATCGATGCAGCTACGATGACCACCGATCGATCATTGCGCACCAGGCTATGCATGGTTGCTCTCCCGGCAATGATCACGCTTGCAATTCCGAAAGACCGCTCATTGGACAGTCGGCGTTGCATTGTTGCAGCAATCAAGGCGATTCGAGCCCTTTGCGATGGCAGTAATTCGGCCCTCGATACCCTCAATCAGTGTGGAGGATCGGTGATTGTCGCCTCATTACAACTGTTGGCACAAGTCGATCCTAGGTTCTTTGTGAGTCACTCGACCCATCGGCAGCTCATCACGCTCTCAGAGTGGTGCTGTTGCAAGGCGACAGATCTTCAATTGGTTGGATATCGCAGTTGGCCTGCGAGTGACATCCGTTCCTCGTTCCCTCACGCAACCGAGACACTTGGCCGCGGTGAGTGTCTCCTCCGGGCTCCAGCGCAGCAGGCTCTGACTTGCACTGCATCAGTGCTGGGACTCAGTTCCAACGAATCAGTCACGGCACTCTCGTTGGCGATTCTCAATGCAGTGTTTGATCGCTCTCGAGATGGTCCCAAGTTCTTCGATTGGATGCTTCGCTCGGACCTTCTCGCTACTGCAATGCAGCATCGAGACCACTTCTCGTTCCTCATGAGATTCATTCTCCATCACGCCAATATCATAGAGCTCGCTGGTGGGGCCAGTAATATCATTCGAGTGTATGGCGCATTGGATCGCATATCAGGACAGTACTCGATCATGGTATTCGTGCATGAGCACGTGCATCGGGAAGTCTTTCCGACCATGCTGAGCGGCTGTGTGGTTCACTTGCTGTCACGATCAGGCCTCGGCCATCCGGACCGTGCTGGGCTTTCGATTCAGCACCTTGACCAAGCATGGCCCGAGGCGATACCTTGCTCTCGTGGTGAATGTACCGACGCAGCAGCAGCTCTCGCGCATGCTCTCGTACCTCATCACACGAACCTCATGGCTACTTCTTGTGGCCTCCGCTGGACCGGAGGAGTTCCTTGCGAGCACGATGAAACCGAGGCTCTCATTGTGTGGGTGTTGCTCAAAGGCTTCATTCCCATCGGAGAGTCCTTGTTTCCATCGACTTTTGACTTTCATGAGAGAACCTATCGTGTTGATGTTCGAGATGGATACTGGGAGCCTCTTGGAGATCGACAATTCAACAAGAGACCAACTGGTTCATCAAGCAGCTCATCGCCATCTTCCTTGTCGACTTTGAGCTTTGGAATCTTGGTTAACAATGCTCCCTTTAGTCGAAACACACACGAACCGCTCGAATCAGTGATCAACATGTTCTATCGTGACACCACAGAGAATCCATGCAGAGTTCCGTTGGGTCTCTGTGGGGTTCCAGTTGCCTGTGTCCCCACTCCGCCAGAATCATGGCACCGAGGTACAGTGGGGGCGTACGTGACCTTCGGGCCGCCGGACGCACGCAAGTACGGCCTCGTCACCAATGCCCACGTCCTCCAACCCCGAATGTCGCTGGTGCTCGATGACTTTGGTTCCGGCTCCGAGCAGTTTGCCGAATTTCCATATCACCGAGAGTCTCTGATCGAGTTTTCTCATTCCCATGGTAGTACTCGGCTTATCCGCACCCTCGTGATCGGCTCCAGCTCCACCGAACTTTCAAGATCATCAATGAGTGTTGTTGGGGGCAAGTTGCAAACTTTCTGTACCAGTGGCACTGTTTGTGTTTGCTACCGGCTCGACTTTCCTCGCATTGAAGCTGTTGGAGTCGAGGTCCGCGTCAGTAGCAAGACTCACATGGTCGTTGAGATGTCTGTTCGCCTGGGTGGATCGCTTCTTGCTACTTCAGAGCTTGCAATCTCTGGATCAGGAACTGAGATTCAACAAATTGTGTGGTTCTCCAGCAAAGCTACCAAGCATGCTTGTCAGCAAGCAGACTCGTTGCACTTTTCACGAATCGAACTTGAGTGGAATATGAGCGCCAACCAAGAAGTGGAACTCCACCGAGTCGTACTGCAATTGCAACCAATGGGTTGGCCTCGTCAAGTACAACTGCTACCAGCCTCAGTATTGGAGCCTCTCAAACAAGAGATGGAGGAGCAAGTCTCGGAACTGGAAGATGCTCTCGAGGACTATGCTCCTGGAGGCCGAAGATCGAAGTCCCAGCTTGAGAAACGGTTGAACGAGGTCAAGAGAACTCGAGAGATGTTGAAACAAATTCAACCATGGACAGTTGGCACGGGTACGAGATGCAGCAGCACGACGAGTTGGTGTGGTACTCATCAAAATCTGGAGACACACACACAGTATGTGAGTAGATACCATCAAGTAAATGTTGGTGCAGATTTAGGGCTAACAAAGGAGAGATTGCCGAATGCCATACAGACTGTTCCGGCATGGTCGTGTCGTGATTCAGTCGCAATCGAAGAACACTCGAGTGTTTCGCATGGAATCAATGTCGGCATGGTACCGATCGACTCGCTGCCGCCCAACGAAACTCTCGAGCAGTGCAACATTCGCGAGTGGGCATCAGATACGTTTGTCGAACGGTGTGGCTCGCTGTTCGATGCCTCGCACCACCAATTGCAACCTGGAGTCCACAACGTTTGGAAGTTTGGTTCAGCCACCAAGCGCACTGATGGGACAGTGGTCGAGCACTTGATGCACTTGGCTGTGTCGGACGCCGTTTTGGCCTCCGAAGATACGCCACTCGATCGATTCTTGCTGGTCGCTACTGAGCCGGCACAATTCACAATCACAACTCTGAGCGAGAGATTTGTATTGTATCGCCAGATTGTTGTGGCCCGCAAAGATCCGCACAACCAGTTCGCATGTCCTGGTGACGCTGGTGCTCTGGTGGTTCGAGATTTGAGCAGTACTCCAGATAGATTGGTCGAAGCTGTTGGTTTGTTGCACGGAGGCTTCGAACCATCAGTGCCACAAGCAAGGCGATACGGTCTTGTGAGCGACTTGAATGCGAGTTTGGCGTTCCTCTCAGCTGCGACGAATTCGCAAGTGTCGATTGTCGGCACACGACTCGACTAGTCGGCATACAGCATTGGATTCGAGAAAGGAGTGGTTTCCAACATTTGAAGCTCCTCTCGTGTCACGTAGATAATCCGGTCCTTGTCCGTGCGGTTGAGCTCCTGGTACTTGGACGTAGCTTGGTTATTGCACACATACACGTAATAGTAGTTTGGAGGCAAGGATTTCTTTGCATCCAGTCGCTTCCTTGAATCACCAGTTCTCTTGGCAAAGTACGAGAACACCGACTTCCCACCGAGGTCGTCTTGCGGATTGAACAGCTGCTCGATGCTCGTGCTGTGCCTCTTGACTTTCGATCGTGAAAGTTGAATGAACATTCGAAGGCCCTCGTTCGTGTACGCAAACGCGTCGATGACTGGAAAGTTGTGGGCCGCATTGTCGGGCACTACGAATGTACCTTGAGCAATCGCCGAGTGGTCCTCCGTGGGAAAGTGTATCGTCTTGTACTCTTGAGTCGAAAGTGCGATGGGTTGGTCGTCGGGTCGCTTGCGAGTGGCTCGTTGCTTTGGCAGATTGAGATTCCTTGGTCCAAGAAACAGTCCAAGAAAGCACAACTCGAACGCTCGCCATCTCGTTACACTCTCGACAGCAAGAACCGCCACCGATTCGGCAAGGTTCTCCTGTACGTGTTGTAAGATCGCGGATCGCGCTGAAGGACACACCAGCTGCCGTGCACGAGAATCTGGCGTTGTGGTGATCATGCCACTGCTGTCCCAGCAAGGGGGAAGCGAGGCGTTGATGTCGAGTTGCTGTTGGCGAATGAGCGAGCAGAGAAGCTGATGGTGTTCTGCGCGTCGAGCAGACGGGTGTTCGCAGCCTTGGCCCTTGAGCACCGACCATACGCGTTCTTTGTAGTACTCGCTCGCTCGCTGCTTAAAGTGCCTGATAGCGAGGTTCTTGCTATAGGGTAGGCCGGGATTCGCCCCCATCACGGCGTTCTTCTCGAATAACGACAACATTCGAGGCACGTAAGCGGAGCGAGAGTAAATTTCCTCGTCGAGCAAGTCGTTCGGAAGCAGCTGATGCCTCCGATGCCAAGCCACCCAGTTACTACGCTCTGTGTCAGAGAATACGTGGATGGTTACGGATAGCTCGGCGCGGAGTCCATCGGTAAATGCACTGGCTCCAAGAGGCGAGTAGGATGAAGAGACAGCAGCGACAAAGACACTGCCGGTTTTGACGAGGCCGAGAGCAGTGTGAGCAAACGATCGCATCTTGCTAACATACGAGCAAGTGTTGTTGCCTTCGCTGGCAGGCCCGGGATCGGCGTGATTTGCGTAAAAGTCATTGTAACGATCTATCAACAAGGCAACTCGCGGGTTGGAGGCGAGCCACTCGAGAACCTTGAGAGCCACCTCAGACCGTTGTTGTTCGGCCGACATCGTCGGAGACAGTGCGTTACTGCATGCTTCTCGAAGGGGTGTACCGGGTGCAAAGTTGGGTTCTGAAACAGCAGCGGCGAGCAGCGAAAGCGGGCTGGCAGTGTTGTGTTCAATGTGGATGACGGTGTATCCCTCTTGCAGGCGATAGTACTCGGCAAGGAGCCGAAGTAGAGTGGTCTTGCCAGCACCTCCAGCGCCTTCGAGCATCACTACACGACTGGCGTATTGTGGCTGAGCCAAACGTTTGATGACGGTAGCGATATCGTGTCGACGCAAGATTGAAACGTTGCCATCGTCGTTCGCGGGGAACTGGCACCCTCCCGATGGGCGAAATTGCATGTAGCTACCAGGTTCGGTACTGTCGATTGCCTCTGAAACACTACGATCTGATCAGAGAGCCACTATACTGTAAGTCTCTCTCTTCTCAGGGCACTCGATTGAAATACGCCAACGTACAGGCTCTGACCTGAGAATCGCAATCTACCGATAATGTAGACGAGTTACGCAGGAGCGATGAGGTCGACGGGGTCGCTGAGGTCGATGAGGTCGATAAGGTCGATGCGGTCGATGCGCTTGGCGTGATCGATGAGGTCGATGAGGTCGATGCGGTCGATGAGGTCGATGCGCTTGGCGTGGTCGATGAGGTCGATAAGGTCGATGCGCTTGGCGTGGTCGATGAGGTCGATAAGGTCGATGCGGCCGATGCGCTTGGCGTGATCGATGAGGGGAATGAGGTCGATGAGGTCGATAAGGTCGATGCGCTTGGCGTGGTCGATGAGGTCGATAAGGTCGATGCGCTTGGCGTGATCGACGAGGTCGATGAGGGCAATGAGGCCGATGAGGTCGATGCGCTTGGCGTGATCGATGAGGTCGATGAGGTCGATGAGGTCGATGAGGTCGATGAGGTCGATGCGCTGGGCTTGGCTGGTACAAAATAGTCCAGCATTGTGCGAGCGCGCTTTGGCGAGGGGGAGGTACTGGCGTTGTATGCGCCTGAACAATGCCAACCGGACACGCGTTAGTCGCTACGCTAGAACGCACAACTAACAGACACCCGTATATACCTCTCTTCTTGCTACTGTGCTTCTCACCAGGGGCAGCGGAGGTGGTCTTGCCGCTGCGGTGCTTCTTCCTGCCTGCATCAGCAGGGGCCTCGCTGGCAACGACGTGCACGTTGTCGGTATCAGCCATCAAGCGAACCAAGCTGAGTCAGTAGGGCAGGAGAGGGAGCGAGGAGAAGAAGCCTTGCTGCCACGTGCTCTGCTTCCTGGCTGCCGATGGTCGAGGGGTACAAGAAGGAGGATGGAGGCAGAGAGCATCGGGTACGACCATACTACGAGGAATGCACCGCTCCCCATCCGAACAGCGAAGTTAAACCTCGTCAGGCGCGTTCAGTAC
>JGI26540J51217_10001808_pt1 | contig 14568 bp, 17 predicted proteins | sample ThiBio_1000_plan_2_FD_51217 | JGI IMG/M metagenome (IMG submission 51217)
TTCTTCTTCTTCTATATTTTCTAATGAAATATGTGCTTGAACATATCTCATATTTTAATTGAATGAATGTAAAAAGACATTTTTTTTTGTTCTTTGTTATTCAAATAATTACAGTCTTGGCGTGAAATTTAATGAAGAATAAAATAGGCATATCCATCAAATAATTTATTAGAAGAAAGCCAAAGCCAAAGATTGTCAATTGATGACAAAAAAAAACAGTGATGTTTTCTTTTCAAATTCAGTTTTTTACTCACGAGTAATTATTGTGATTCTATAAAAAGGTTTTCAAAAAAAAGTATCTAGAACAGGAAATTCTTGCTTTTNTCGAATGAAAATAAAAAAGACANAAAGCTAATAAATCATGTGACCATCGAACAATCTACAAAGGCATGAGAAGAAGTTATCATGATAATGAATATCTTTCAATTAATATGTATATTTACATTTTATTTCAATAGAAAATATCGAGAACGACAATAATGCCGTGGGATAAAAACAAACGCCCTCACTTTGCTAATAAGATCTCATTCGAAACTGTAATTCATAATGTCATATCGAGTAAAAATTCGATTAAACTGTTTGGGAATATAAAATAAGTAGAAAACGAATGCATCGATGAAATTAATCAGTTTAGCTTCGAGAAAGAAAAAACTATCATCTAGATAATGCTAAAAATAGAACGAGGAAATAATCGGCAACGGAAGCGTTGCGTGAGTTAAAGAAAAAGTAAAAAACCTTTTCGATGATTGCACGTTCTAACTGAAATCACCTCAAAATAATTATTATCTTTTGATAGAGTCAAATAAAGTTGATTGTTCGAGACGGATATTCCAGACTAGAATTTCAATTCGGAGAGGACAAAAAAATATATAGATATTTATTAATGCCTTATCTATCGGTGTATTTCTATGTGCATTAAATAACAAAAACAAACAAACAAACAAGAAAATGCGACGATATTTTAAATACATTTAATTTTTTTCACCGTTTGATGACAATTGTTTGTTATTGTATCGAGAAGCGTGTCCATAAGATCGACAATGTCATCATCGTACTGTTTTCGTTTGAATGAATCGATCGATGAATTACTATTTGTTGGTATATCAACGAGAAAATCATCGGTCGAATCGAGTTTTGCCGTTGATGAATTCAAATGTGAATTCAGTCGATGTTTTCGATGTCGATATGCGTGATCAATTAATTTTTCTTCACATGTTTCATCGAGTGACCAAAAACTACCTTTACCACATTCGTTTTCTTTTCGAGCTAATCGAATAAAATAACGATTTAAACTTAGATTATGTCGAATGGAATTCTAGAAACGAGAAGATGTCAGACAATGAACATCGATTTTCAGTATATATATATATACGAACTTGCCAACCGCGATTATTCGATTCATAGTATGGATATTGTGCTGTTATGAAATTGTAGATCTGACTCAGCGTCATTTGTTTGTCAGGCGATGAGAGAATTGCTTGAACAATTAATTGTGCATATGAAAACGGAGGTTTTGTACCGTTTTTCATGTAATTATTGAGATCATTTTCACATGTTTGATATTCTTGNCTGTTATCGAAACAAGATGNGATATTGGCATTTGGTGAACTTTGAATTAAATAAGAGCAATAGTTCGATTTCGATGATATTCATTGAATTTATTTACTTGATATGATTCGACTCAATTTTCATATTCATCGAACTGTCGAAAATGGGGAAAAGAAAGAAGAAATTATTGATTTACAATTTGAATAGAAACAAGCAAACAAAAAAAGGAGAGGTTTTACCCCGTGAATGAGTCAATTGGACTATCTTGTTGAAAATTTGAATTTAATTCCGGATCGATTTTAATTGAAGTTTGTTGACTAGGTGTTAGATAGATGATTTGTTGTTCGGCATCAGTCGAACGAGCAGCTATCGAAGATGTTTGAGTGATTAACGAAGAAAATGTTATCGATATATCCGTACTCGGAAAACGTAGTGTACATCTACGAAGATTGAAAAGAAAAACAACAANAACAACAACAACAAATCGAGATTTGAATTACTGTTTTGGTAAGGTGATTGTTGCCGACATTTTTATGTAATTATTATTAACGAAAATGCCGTTTTTACTTAAACATTTGAGATGAAATTCATTGGAATTGATAAGTATTAATTCGAAATGAATACGTGAAACGACTGAGATCGGACCTAAACGAATGATTTTATTAAGAAAAACGAAAGCAAAAATTAGAAATTATTTGCACACCCATATGAACATCGATATCACGTCGATGATTTTTTCTTCCAACTAAAACTTTCTCTTTCCAAATATCGTACGTTCCGAATACGGACGAATCGAGTCGAGCATACGGTTGATGATTGACTTCATAATCATTCGTTGTATTCGATACTAATGGTGTTGTTGTTATCACTGTTGTTGTCATTGGATTGGCATGATTTGTATCGTAATAAAATCGTTTGACAATCGGCAGTTTTTGTTGAATATTCGATGAGGGTGGTTCGATAAGAGATAGTTGTTGATAGATAATCGGTTGAAAACGTTGAATTGTTTTTTGTTGTATATGCGTTTGATCGAGTTGATAATAAGTTATTGAATCATTGGTTGGCGATGGTGGTGAACACGGTTGAGGATAGATAATATTGTCGAATAAATAAGGTAAATGTTCACTTTGTTCATGTTTTAATGAAGTTAAATATTGTTCATAGACAAATGTCGATGAGGTTGCTGTTGGAATATCAGTTGTCGTTGATGATGATGATGATGGATCGATATATTCATAAGATGTTGATGAATTTGTGCTTGTTGATATGCAACACGTTCGATTCCAAGACATGTTTTCGTTTCGATTATTATGTCGAATGTATATATTGGTGGTTAAGTGTGAGAAAAGAAAATCTTTTGTTCTCGATTAGGATATATATATATACATCTCGTATTTTTCGTTCTAATATAGATGTCAGCATTTTTTTAATATGAGCAGATGGACGAAAAGAANTACAAGTTCATTTTTTTTATCTTATCTGTGTGTTAAATATGTTAATAAAAAAACATTTCCTGTTTTTAAACTTATATAAATCGAGATAGTAACTCTGCTAAACTCATTCTTATTATAGAAATTAAATTCTAAATGATACAAATCGGGTTAGTAAAATATTTGATCTTTTTCTCGTGCTTTCATTTTATGATTGTATCACCACAAATCAATCTTTATTTGAAAGAAGATGCTAATGGTATTACTGTAGAAGATATTTGTTTTTATTATGAAAGCACGGAGATGTGGATATGGACATGGTCCACGGAAATTATTACTTTTTGTATGAATAAATCTCTCGCAGAATGGCATGTAGAAACTCCGAATCCCAATATCGATACAATTTTTACTTTTGCTGTGCTCAACGAGAAAAATATTACAAGTGAACAATTATATAATTGGTCAGCACCGATTGATCTTATCGAACGATATGAATTATATTTAAATAATCAATCTTTAGATATGGGAAATCAGTTATATTATAATTGTTCAGCATTAGCATTTGGTCCACAATGTCAATTTAAACTAGATAGTTATGATTCGATCTCGCCATTTGACTATATGTATTTATATTTTCGAGAACAATACTTTAGCAATGAACCAGTTACAATGACTTGTTACATACATTTACAATGTGATCGTGGTCTACCATCGTTATGTCTTGACTGGACTGAAATATGTGATGGAAAAATTGATTGTAAGAACGGAATCGACGAGAAAGATTGTTGGTTATTCACAACAAATGTTTGTCAAGACGATGAATATCGATGTTTAAATGGTCAATGTGCACCTTTACCATTCCGTAAAGTTGATAGTATGCTCGCTAGTCAATGTCTTGACTGGTCTGATGAGTCTGAACAAGAGTATTCTAGGGTTACCAGTGCAATTCTTTCGACAGCCAAAGAAGATATGATATGCTCGTGGCGACAACATTGGAAATTTTCATGGTTTAATGATTATTATTTTACAAGTTCGTGCCAGAAATCACGTCATACACTGATCAATAAAATCATTTTTTCTCCTGAATCAAGTGCAACTATGAATAACAGTTGTCTCTTAGCATTTCAATGTTACACTAAAAATAATTCAATATGTTTAAATTTATGTGTCGATAGACAATGTTTACGAATTATCAATTCAACATGTCCAACTATGTTCTTTTATCCAACAGCTCCAATAGCTTTTGGTCATATCTATTTTGCTTATACAAAACAGTATGTTATCAATTCAACAGCTATCGAATTGTCTCGACCAGAATATATTTGTTATGATGAACGAATGTGTAATGGATTTTCGGTAAATGTTACTCTACTATCATTTGAAGGAAAAATATGTCGACGTCCTCAAGATTTTCCATTGATTTTCAATGATCAACCAATCACATCACTCATGGAATTCATTCAACTTGTTTACTCTCAACTTACTCATTGTAATACAATAATATACGATGATTCAACTGTCTGTTCAAGTCCTTATATGTATAAATGTCAAAATTCATCGAAATGTATTCAAATAGATTATATTGATGATGGGATTCGAGATTGTGATTATAACGATGATGAAGGACAAACTGCTGTCGATAAATTTTGTTGGATGAATGATATAAATATATTTTATCAATGTTTATATGAAGATAAATGTATTTCTCAACGTCGAATTCGAGATGGAAACGAGGATTGTAAAGAACTTTATGATGTCTGCTCTAGCGATGAAAAAGCATCGATTCCTCTAGATAAACCAAAAATTCATTTTCTTGACATCTGTGATAAATATGTTAGTCATAAGAAAATTGAAAGCGATGGACAAGTCCATACAGATGAAACTGATTGTGAACAATGGCCATGCAACAATCGAAAGACAAGATGTGATCGTGTCTGGGATTGTCCAAATGGTACTGACGAAAAGGGTTGTTGGACTTTTTCTCCAATGAAGTCTTTATCAAATCAATATATTTGTATTTCAATTTTAACGAATGAATTTATATATTTGTCTATCGAAAAAATGAATGATGGTATTATTGATTGTGTTGGTCGAGTCGATGAACCGAAATTCTGTTCGAAAAATACTTTAGAAATGATTGTCTATTGTGAAAACAATACTCATCATCAATGTATTTATTGGAATGAATTTTGTTTATCGAATTATAATTGTAATGAGAATATGGATGAATTAAAGAAATATTGCGAGACAACGATTGATGCTTCATTAATTCTTCATAATCAAATAAATTTCGAAACAAAATCCGATTCATCACATCAATTTATTTGTCATCACGGTTTATCTGTTCAAGGCTTAAGATCACAAGTATGTTTTTGTCCACAAAGTTACTACGGAGATCGTTGTCAATATCAAAATCAACGTGTTAGTCTTGTCATTAACATAGATGAATATGATTCATCTGCGCAAACACCATTTGTATTTCTTATTTCATTAGTTGATAATAGTAATCAACGGATTATTCATTCTTATCGACAAATATCTAGTTTAATCGGGAACAACGTATTACGTGCATATCATGTACAATTAGTTTATTCAACTCAACCAAAAGATATAACAAAGAAATATTTTGTACATGTTGATATTTATGAAACAATAGCATTAGTTTATCATGGAAGTATGTTTATCGAATCGAAATTTCCGTTTCTACCAGTAGAACGTGTTGCTTTTCAAATTCATCTGCCGAAATTAACTGATACGATTCGAACATGTTTAAATCATGAATGTATGAATGGTGAATGTGTACACTATTTAAACAAACAGGATAAGTATTTTTGTCGATGTAAACCGGGTTGGGCAGGAAAATATTGTCAAATTTCACATGTATGTTCCTGTTCATCGGATTCATTATGTGTTGGTATTACAGCTAATAATCGTTCGATATGTGTATGTCCAATGAATAAATTTGGTCCGAGATGTTTAGTAACAAATAATATTTGCAAAAAAAATCCATGTCGAAATGGAAGTTTATGTTTACCAGAAAATGATTATTTAACACGTGGTAAAAGTCAAAGATATTATTGTATCTGTCCTAGAGGATTTTGGGATGATGGCTGTGATTGGATTGACCAGAAAAGAATAATTTTAGTGAATGAAAGTATTCAATTCTCTTCGCCGACTTATGTATTTTTCTATTTCATTGAATTAGATAGTACTAGAGATGTAAATTCAAGAGTAGTATGTCCAAATCAAACTTCAATTATCATATATTCATATCCATATGCCACTTTCAACTATATTATTGCTAAAATTTTATCTAATTATTATTTAATTAAAAATGATACTCTTAGTTCATTATATCGTTGTCAATCTATAGGTGAAATATTTGCTGAAAGTATAGTTGAAATGCAATTAATTCGTCGTTTGAAATATTATCATGTTCCATGTCAAAATCATTCATTAAATGTATTATGTTTTTATGATGATATTTATGTTTGTGTATGTCGTGATTTTTATGGAGAACGATTAGCTGATTGTATCGAAATCAGTCGGCATTACCCATACTTTCAACTTCCAAGGGTATTACATGATGAAATCGAATATGCATGTCTCCCCAATAAATCAGTTCATTCATCGACTTTATCAACATTTTCAACAACACATTCAACAACAATAACATCTATTGATAATGCTATGTCATCGATCTATATGAGCAAATATATTATCTATATTTTTGTCTTTATTTTTTGCATATTAACATACTTATGCTTTTGCTAAGAGAAATTGTTTGTCTTTAGAAACAAAATAAATGATAAGTAAAATAAATAAAACTACCAGTAAAAGGGTGAGTGATCAATCCAGGTCATTCGATTCAATTATAGTAGAGAAGATACGACATGTGCGTATTTACATCTTCATAGCTTGAAATGCGAAAATCAATGTATTCATTGCTAACGAATATGTTCGGAGTGCAGATGGCATCTCAACATCTTCAATTTCGACGGGCAATTCATATTCTTCTTCATTATAATTGTTGACCATTATTATTGTTTGATAACTAGAACATTTACACCCTTTTATCGCTAAGATCATCGATTAACTGATAAGATTCAAATAGCGAGTACTTTTTCAGTTTACGTGTATAATGGAAACTGAGCCTACATCGTCAGTTCTACGAAAGATAAATGTAAATTGGTTGCATTTCAATTTTTATTTTATTAAACAAGAAAGTTTTATTCATAAAAAAAGTCTTCTCAAAGTGATCTAAGTAGATTTATCTGACTTAAAAAAATAGTTGCCAATTCCATTGATTTGTGTCGTCGTTGAAACATTGAGATTACGTTTTTGTCGTTTAGCTATTGGCGTCGTTTTGGTTTGAGTTCGTTTNGTTGACGAACATGCTGATTGTTCTTGTTCTTTAATTGTCGTTCGAATCATTTCACCGTTTAAACATAGATCAATATGTTTATTAATTCTATCATTATCACCTAAGAGCATTTTCTGACAAACAGGACATGTCGTTGTACTACTATTACTACTCGAATCTTCATCAATATATTTCGCTTCACAAGTTTCTTGATGAGGACTTGCAGGTCTAGACTCATCATCCTCATCATCACCATCTTCAATAATTTCATGTGCTACTTCGGATGAATTTGTTGTTGTTGATTTTGAAAAGAATTGTAAAATTGGTAGATTCGTATTTTTTGCTTTTAAATCTGCGACACGAACACCCATTAAACGTAATGCTGGCAATTGAAGATCTTGTTCAAGTTCATTTTTCAATATTTCAACTGCTTTTTCTGTGATAATATTCAATGAATCTGTATGAGATGAAAGCGTTTTCGAACGTGTAAGTATTTCGAAATTCATAGTTTTCAATTTTAATGTTACACGTTTGCAAACAATCTGATCAGATATTAATTCATCGACGACTTTCTTTGCAAGATCACGACAAAGAGAAATCAATTGTGAAGCATCACTTGTATTATTAAAAGTTCTAATAGAACAAAAAAAAACAATTTCATTCTCTAGTTTTTTTTCTGAAATGTTTGAACACAAACGTTTCATGTCCAATACTCTTTTGAATATCATCATGTTCGATTCTTGTCGAACCACAACCATGACAAACTCGCATGAGAAAATCAAATGTTGTTGAATATTCAATTAATTTCAAAATTCCACGTTTCAAATAAATATCATTAACTGTTTGAATATCGAGCGATTGCAAATGTAATGCCGTGACTTTGCCAATACCTTTTATCTGAAATATATCTCTTCAACTCGGGCACATTCTTGTTTCTCTTCTCTCTTTACTTTTCTTATTGGGAAATTTCGAATAAAATCTATAATAACATTGACATTCGATTCTAATTGATACTGACCATTTGGCTTATTGATATCTATAATGATGGAGTAATGCATAGATGAAGTAAAAAAAGGCAAAGATCGAGTCAACCTGAACATAGTTTTGCTAAACGCATATTACATGCAATTCCAGCACTAGCTGTTAGACGAGTTGCTAGATGAATTCGAAGTCGAATTTCTTGAACAGTTTCTTCGGCTGTAAAACCAAAGGTTATTGTTTCAGTAGCTGAGTTTTGTTCGTCTTTAGGAAATGTTCGTTGTTGATCTGATGAGTGTATTCGTTGTTGTAAATGATTTGTTAAATCAACAAATGCTTCATCAAGACCACATGAACCATAGTTTTCATCATATTCACTCAAGATTTTCCTAGAAAAAGAAAAACAGATGACGTTAATGTTTAGAATATCGTTTTTTTTTGTCGATTGTTATCGTTACATCACTTTCGAACTATCGATTCGATATTTATCGAAGTCACACGGTACAATGACAAGATTTGGGCATAACTGACGAGCTATGAAACCGGGCATTGCTGCACGTACACCGAATTGTCGTGCGAGATAATTCGATGTTGACTTTAACAATAAATCATTGCGTCAGAAGAAAAATAAATAAATAACAAACAAATTTCTTACCAACATTCCTTCGCCACCAACGGCCATTGGAACGTGCTGAAGTGCAGGATTATCTCTCATCTGATAAGATTTTTGAAAAAAAGAAAATCAAAATATGAATCGATTGACTTCTTTTGTTCTACCTCAACCGCGGCGTAAAATGCGTCCATATCAATATGACAAAATGTTCGAGATAAATCACGAGTTTTATCTAATTGAGCTAAATATCGATCTGCTGATTTTTCCGCTTGTTCAATTTGAAATGATGTAAATGATTTGATTTTCGATAATTTCACTTCGATTCGTCGAAGATTTTCCTTTTACAACAAACAAAGAAATGAAATTTCTCATTTGATATTCTCTCATCTTAATTAATTACTTCTTCACGACGTTGTTGTTGTTTATAAAATTTCGAATCTATTTCAATAACAAAATAAAAACTATCGAAATCTCAATCATCATCCTACTTTTGGATGCATCTTCGATTAATTTATTAATTTTCTCTTTATCTAAATCATTCATACCAGCTTTTGTATCATCAACATTTAAAAATGTCGATCGACTCATATTTGATTTATTTTATTCTGTCTGAAAAAAGACGAGACTATCGAAATTGTTTTATTATATTATTTTTATTTCTATATTTTTCGTTTACAAATAATTTCAATTTTAAAAAAATATTTATTTTTTATATTCTAACATCGAATCTAACAACGACCAGAGACAAGATTCTTGCGGATAATCATTATCAACTAAATTAACTAGATAGTAAGTATTCGATATGCGTTCAATGAGAGAATAGGAATGGGATTCCGGTTCGTACAGTTTACCCCAACGTTCCATCCATAAACTAAACGCTTCGTCCTAAACAAAGAAAAACATATTTCGAATACAGTCAAATAAAAATCGAACCTTCCAAATCATAAAACTATCCGGATCAACAACGGTTGGCTGGAGAACTTCTCTACCGGTAAATACACCCCAAGTAACAGCTATTGGCTCTTCATTTTTATTATTCGTTTCATTGACCTCACCCTAGAAGATTTTTTCGTTGTTGAAATAAAACCAATATCATTTGTTTTAATTATCCTTACTGATTTATTAACGAAATGATAATTGACATTTGGATATTGTTTTAAAACTTCTCGTAACGCCGGAATATTCTGTTCACTTGTAAAAAATTCCAAATATGCTTTTTGATAAACATAACCATTTCCTACTCCCCAGCCAAAAATCGGATCTGAACTTGCTTTTCCATTGACAGCTGGCTGAGAATTAATCGTCAATATTCCTTTTCGATTGTATTCAACTAAACGTTTTTGAATTAACTTCGTTTCGCCCGATATCTCATCGTCTGTCCATGGAAAATGTCGAACAATCCTGTCAGTTTGATTTTTCTCTCCAGCAATATAACAACTAAACATTTGCCAAACATCTTGTTCGCATTTTAAATCTCGTCCCCATTCATCAAGTAGTTCGTCTTTAGTGGCATCGATTTTCATGTAAAACAAATGATAATTCTTGAGCGTACCAAATGAAGGTGCTGACGAAAGACCCCAACGTCCATTGGGAAATTCATTCCAATCACGTGTTCGATGAACATATGATTTCGGTCGAAGATTCCAAAATATTGGCCGAACATTTTCTCGACAACGCACATGATTATTCGAGATTTTCTTCCAAGGTAGAGCTCGTAATGAATGATCTTCCGACCAAAGTTCGAGTTGTTTTAAAATTTCAATCGTTGCAAATTCTCGATTCAATGTATAGAAATGTAAACCATAGACTTTGCCTGATTTCAATAGATCATAACACAATTCAAGACAAATGTTGACACCATAATTTCTTATCGCTTCATCATTGTCTTTAATCGGTTCGATAGACGAAAGAATCTCTTGTGGAACATCTAATTTAGCGAGACGAACAATATTTCGAAGACTTGCGTAAGCCTAAACAACGAATTTTGCTCGTAGAAAAACAACTAAATGAAAGATTATTTGTATTGTAATACTTGTATAGGAAGAATACCAGGAATAATTGGACAAGTAATACCAATAGTTCGACAATCGGATTCAAATTTAAGGAATGTATCCGCTTGAAAAAATAGTTGAGTGATAATGAAATCAACGCCGCAATCAACTTTCTCTTTTAAATAACGTAGATCATCATCGTACGATTTCGAGTCTGGATGTCCTTGTGGATAAGCTATTTTCGAACGAAAAATTACCCTGTAAAAAGAAAACAAACAACAAAGCTTGAGCGTGTGTTACCTGCGACACAAATAACAAAATAATCTCCGAAATGTTCGCGAATAAATCTCACTAAATCACTTGCATATTGAAAATCACTATAATCCGCATGCCATTCGTCTCCAACCGGAGGATCTTAAACATTAAAAAGTTTNTCAATACGAAAACCAATCGTCTCGTTTCTCTTCTTTACCTCCACGTAAAGCTAATAAATTTCGAATACCAATATCTTTCGCTCGATTTAAATACTCTAACATTGTGCTTTTCTTTGCACCGTAACAAGTTATATGCAGCATTGTTTCGATACTACAATAGTTTAGCATAGCATTAGCAACCATCATTGAACTTGTTTCTTTAGTACCAGCGGGATCGCCAGCTGGATGCCAAGTAATATCGCAAAATAATGGTTTACCAGCAGACATACGTTCGAAACTAAAGATAAAAGTTGAACGTTGAAATGAAAACATACGTTTTAAATATGATTTACCATCCGAGAAGATTAACAGCACCATTGGCTGTTCGTGGTGGAAAGAATTCTAATGAAAACCATCGTTGTTTCTTTTCGATATTTTTTTGAATCTTTTCTAATAAACTAACATAATTCACCGTTGGCAAACAACATTTTCGAATAGGTTCACACGCATGAGAATTATCATTATTGGAACGTTTGAGTTCACCCGACGATAAAGGTGTTGCTTGAACATCAATCGAATTCACATAGCTCTCATAATGAGAATGCTGAGGTACCATATGATTTTCTGAATGTGTTAATGTCATGAAATGTATTTATCTAGTGGCTATGAGTACGTATGATACGAAAATAATTGTTTGTGCATTTATATCAGACCTAGATGATCGACCTTCACGATATTGTCATTCTGTGAACGCGTGATGTTTCGCGAAGGGATTGAATATTCGTGTGTCTGTGTGTGTATGTAAGAAAACCAAAAAAAAAGGAAAGAACAAATCACATCGATAAGCGCAAACGCCCATTCAATTTATTCTTGCGACGTTCTTCTCAACGGAGGTCACTAAAGCACGGTCTTGACAACTCGTATATTTGCGTTGCTATTTGTCATTTTAAATTTAAAAATGTCTGTTGAAAGGAAATTGACGGTTGAGAATTTTGTTTTAATCTGGTTCGATGAAAATCTAAGTGCGTTTCCTGATTGTTCATTATTATCGTTCATAAATACAAAAAGATTCTTCTCGAATCCGGAACAATTTCAGGAATTCATCCGTCGAGAAATTCATGGCGAACAAATTTTTCTTGTTTCATCGAAAACTTTCGCTGAAAATCGATCAATTAATAATCACGAAGAAATCTATTCGATTTATATTTATTCGAATGAATCGATCGAATTTGAAATCACAAATAAAATCAAAGGAATATACTCGAATTTACAAACACTTTTCGAAGCTATTCGACGAGATTTTCGTCAAGCAAATCAAGATCTCATTTCAACGACCTGTTGCAACTCAACTTCGTTAGTATTCAAAGAAATTCTTTTAAATAAACAATCTTCCAATGAAAATAAAAGCAAACTTATCGAATACGCTCGATTTTACTATTCGAAAAATGAAAATCAATTGAAAATTATCGATGAATACGAACAAACAACTGATGAACAAATCACACCTATTGAATGGTTTACACGTGATTGTTTTCTCTCGTCGATCATTCATCGAACATTACGTTTATATGATCTTGACAATTTCCAAAAGATCGCATTTTTTATTCAAAAACTGCATCAACAAATCGCTGATCTACATCGACAATCTTCGTCTCCTGAGAAATTAACCGTTTACTTTCAACAAACAATATCCAATGAAGATTTTCAAAAGATCAATTCTAATGCCAATTCTTTAATTTGTTTCAATGATTTTCTTTTAACTACAATCGATCGCGATCTTTCACTTGAATTNGCACGAAATCAAACATCGAACTCAATTTCTATTCTCTACGAAATCGATATCGATCGAACAACATGTTCATTTCCTTTTACTTCATTAAATCAATTCGATTACTATCACNATACAGATCAGTACGTTCTTCTTTCATTCAATCCAATCTTTCGTCGAAATCAAATCGAGCAAATTGACCAACAAATCTATTCGATCAAACTCACTTTGCTCGATCCTCAATCGATTCCAACGCCTATTAATTTCTTTCAATTAGCTCGACAACTTTTTCATACAAATCAATTCATTCAAAGTCAATACATTTTTCATTATTTATCTCTTCATTCATCTGCTAAACATCTCCCATCGATTCGTTCCTATCTCGGACGAATCTATGAAAAACAAGCGAATTACACTCAGGCATTAGAACAATTCGAACAATGTGTTCAACTTGATTCAACATCGAAACAAAGACGTGCTATTTGTCTGCAAGCCATCGGTGCTATTCAAGAAAAATTAGGTCGTTTAACTCAAGCTCGACATGCCTATGAACAATCCATCGAAACTTATACGAAAAATGAGTCTTATATATTCAAATTTGCTCAGCTCAATCTCAGTCGATTATTAATCAAACAAAACATGAATATTAATTCTCCATAACCATAGCTGGATTTATTATTATTAAGACTACAAAAACGAGAAAAAAAATAATAATATTAATTTAGTTTAGTTTGAAATGTCTAAAATATCTTGTGTATCGATCAGATCTCGGTAGAGAGCATTGAATATTTGATTATAGAAATTCGGATAATATGTTGATGCTCGAGNACAATCAGGAGTAAAATTAACTTCTAATAATTTCGGTTGAATGCCATTGTTGTCCGTCGATTCTAATATCAGATCAGCGGCATACAAAGCTCGTGATGCCGAACATGAACCAATGCCTAANGGAGGTTCTTTCATAGTTGCACAATGAAATAATTCTCGAAACATTTGGAAGATTTTCGTTTCGATTTCTGACCACGGATGTTGTTGATACTGTTCATGATAGAGTTGTAAAAACGTCTCATAATCCATTTCTCGGATGTGATTATTTGCTCGATAGTTGATCACTGTCAAATGTGTNTGATAATCATCGAGTTCTTTCAATGAATACGGTCGATTGGCAAAACGAAGCCAGAATATTCGATGAACATAGAGTTTCAATGGTCGAAGACTTCGTACGAGTAGAATATATCGAACATCGAACTTAACACCTCCGCCTGCTATTTCAGGAATTTTCAAAAGAACCGGATTCGAAATATATTTGCAAGCTATTTTCGAGCCCGATTCAGGCAAACGAATGGCCATATCGAATAGATTGGTGACAGCAACATCAATCGAACGCGTGAGATTAATCGGTTTGATGATCCATGTATTGTCAATTTGTTGATCTTCTCGATACTAAACAAAAAACGTACGTTT
>JGI26540J51217_10001811_pt1 | contig 14562 bp, 19 predicted proteins | sample ThiBio_1000_plan_2_FD_51217 | JGI IMG/M metagenome (IMG submission 51217)
AGAGAGAGAGAGAGAGAGAGAGAGAGAGAGAGAAAATATGAAGAAATACAAATGAAACTGTGGGAGTGTAAAGTATTTTAATTGTCACTTCTTGTTATCTGTCCGTGTGCGTCTATTTTTACAATGATAATCAAATAAAAAAAGAAATTCTCGAGAACAGTTTTCTCTTTCTATTTCTCAATTGATTTCCGTTTAGTCGATTGAAATCTCTAAAGAAAATAAAAATCTATCTAATGAATATTATCATCATCATCAAGTATCATTAGAAAACATGTTTTTTTTCGTATTCGAATATATTTTCTGTTGTCAAACATAAAAAAAATGTTGTTTTTTTGTCTCTTTCCAATAGATTTGATTCGATTTGAGCAACGGAAATAGTCTGTCGTTAAGGAAACATCACTAGCATATTACTAATGGTAATATTCATTCGTCGAACATTTTTTATTTTCTTCAATGAACTGAACAACAAATTATAAGGCGAACGAAAAAAAAAATAGGAAAAGAAAAAGCAAATAAAGAAAATTCCAAGTTCTTACCTATAATTATCGTCAAATTCAATTAGATTTATTTGACAGAGCTTATTCGAAATTTGTTTTTTTTATTATGTATAGGCAGAAAAAAAACACACACACAATATTCATATGTAGCCTTTATCAAGTAGAAAACCGGTTAATACAAGACCAATTGAACAAAATAGAAATGATACCCATGCAAAACAACCGATGATTGTCGAAATAACGAGTGTAGATGAGATTTTACTTGATAATTGACTGGCTTTTTCAAATTCATTTTCAGCTAGTAATCGACGTAATTGTCGCGTTTTGTACAAAGCCCAACATGGTCCAATAACAAAAAAACATGTAATTGTCAATATCAGTGCCCATCGAAAATGTATCGAGATTTGTTTCGGTTGAATTTTCACGGCATTTTTCGGCGGTTTGGATTTTTGTAAACGTAATGTCGGTTTCTTTTTTGATTTTACCGACGATTTTTTCGGTTTGAAATGTTCAACAGATAATTCTACGGGCGGATTGCGTGATGGACGGTCTCGACTATTCTTTTCTGACATTTTTGCTTGTTTAAAAGAAAAGAGGAAAAATAAGATGATACGTTAGAATTCATTATTACACGGAAACACAAACATACTTCTTCTTTTCTTTTCTTTTTTTCTCTCTCAACCTTAACAACGACATACGTCATCATCGGCAAAGAAAAACAACCCATTTAAATGATGAAATTTTTTTAATTTTATTTTTTTCCTCAAATAAATACGTTTTCGTTGGTGTTTTTTGCATAAAGAATCCTCTTACGACATCTGATCGACGGGTCGATCTTGTGATTGGCTCAATCGAACGAGCAAATAATCGTTCGACTATTCGAATGAGAATAGTTTCTTCACAATGGATCATGGAATGTATCCGAATAATAAAAGATCAAATGATGAGATTTCATCAGGTTTTAACGATAATAAACGTAATCGAAATTCAACATCGACACGAACCGATTATCGGTTTCTAATTGCTGCGTCGGATGCCAACGCTATATTCGGTCGTAACGGAGAAAACTATCAATCTCTTCGAAGTAAATTTCACAATCAAATCGATGTTTCACAATTTCAAACGCCTGAACGCGTTCTCATTCTGTACGGTGATGAAGATCGAGCCATGAGTATTCTATCGGATTTATTACCAATTATGGCGCAAAATCAAGGTGTTCGACCGGGTTTTGTTGAGCTACGAGCTATGATTCATTCGTCACAAGCTGGAGCAGTGATCGTATGATGATCGATTTCGAGTTACGAGATGAAAAGAAATGTCTTTTTTCTTCTAGGGCAAAAGTGGTGATCGAATAAAAGAATTTCGACAGAAATATAATTTAGATACGAAAGTCTTTCCCAATCCAACACCGGGCGAAACAACTGAACGAATTCTTTCGCTGAGAGGCGAACTACCGAATATAATCGAATGTTTACGAGGTAAAATTAGCAAAAAACAAACAAGCAAAAAACCAAATTCTCGTATATAGAAGTTTACTCGATTCTTGATCAGACGCCTATTCGTGGTCAAGTTCGAAATTACGATCCATCGTTCTACGATGGCATCGATGTCGAACGTTACGGTGGTTTTCTTGAGAATCATGATTTTCAAATGACACGATCTCGTTTCAATCCCAACAATCAACAACAATATTCGAACAACTACAACAATCGCGGAGGCGGCGGAGGAGGAAATCATATGAACTATCCACCCAATCACGGTCCTATGCCGACAACAACTCAAGTGACGATACCGAATTCGCTCTCATCAGCTATTCTCGGTCCTCGTGGCACTCGTATCGCACAAATTCGACAGCAATCAGGCTGTGTGATTAAATTCGACGATCCATTGCCAAGCAATGATCGTATTATCAGCATCATTGGCATGCCGAATAACATTCAACAAGCGCAGTATCTCATGCAAACAGCAGTCAAACAATGGAATAATTCTGCGGTTTCTTAAAACACACATATTCAACAAACGAATGTGTATCTATTTGTTTCATAGAAAAAATAAATGTTTTTTTTTCATTGTCTACCAATTGAGTGTCTGAGTTTCACGTTCGTAGCAACCATCGTAGAATTGAGTGTACCAATTTCGATAGGCGTGCAAACAACGATCGGCATAGTTTTTCGTATTGTAATTTAATCGTTCGGAGAACAGCTTATGATTCCAAATTTTCATGTCGGAATAGAGTTGTTTGACTTCGCCCATGAGAAGAGCGGCTGACAGCCAATAGGGCATCCATTTCGATGTGTTTATTCGGTGAACAACACGTTGATGAAATTTTTCTAAAGGTGTTAACGTGTGAAAAAAAGTTAATTTAAAATAGGGCGACCAGAGAAATAAATAGACAGTTGCTGAACCGAATTGAAAACCGGTTGTATTGAAAAGAAACAGTTCGTGTTTGTCAAAAAAACGGATCGAACAGTTGAGTGACATGACGTTGATATATTGAAGATTATCTTCTTTAAGAAATCTATCGAATAGACGCATTTTATAGGCATGTGCTTGCGGATGAGAATGAGCCATGATTTGACGGAGATTGGGCGTTGTTGCACGTTCGGCTAGAGGTGTCCATTTGAATTTAATAAACGGTATGAAATCAACGATTGATTCGTGGAGAAAATCGAAATGACGAACATCACTACCTACGTATACGAATTGAAATCGAAAAGAAAGTTTGAATTGATTCGATTTACCATTTTCAGGAATTTCTTGAACATGACAATTGACGTAATTGATCGATTCACCACGAGTTTCCATGTTGTTACGTTCGATTTCATCGGTGATGTCGATTAGTTCGTACATTGGTTTATGTTGCATTTCTTCTCGTGCATGAAACCAAGCGAAAATCGAACCATTCAATTCTCGAGTTTCGTACTTTTTGATTCCTACTTCTTGATTTTCAGCTATTTTTTCAAGAAATTCGATTTTATTCGCTGCTGTTGTACAACGTTCAACATCGACATATTCAAAAGTATCGACTTTTCGAGGAATTTTCTTCTCACCATCCGTAAATACACATTTGCCAGTTTCGCCATCATAAATCCAACCATGAAATGGACATTCAATACAATTCATATCACGAACTCGACCGCCAATACCTAAATTTCCACCCATATGAGCACAATAAGCATCGAGAACGTAAGGTTTGCCATCGTGTCCACGAAAGAGTACAACATTTCGACCGCAATGTTGAACGAATTTGACATTACCTCGTGCTAGTGTATGCGAATCAGCTAACCAAAACCAACCATTCGGAAAAGCTGGCGGACATTTACCACGAATGATTTTACCTTTGGTTACTTTCTGCGGTTGGTCATAAATAAAAATTCGAAATTTTCGATAATAGAAAATATAGAGAATCGGCAGAAGAATTGCTACAATCGTCCATAAATTAGCATTGAGTAACTCTCCTATCGTCATTTTTTTTTATTGTACTTGAAATGAGTTTGATTCATATCTCTCAGAAACATAATCACGCCATTTTCTTTTTACACAAATAGAAAAAGAATGAGATGTTAAGATAACAGATTTTGCTCAACTTTTGACTCTTGTTTATTTAGATTAAAAGAAAAAGAAACCTTTTTTTCATGATTTAGGTACACATCGATAGTAAACCGATCCAGTTGATGAAATTTTCTTTGGATCAGCATAAGTATAGGTCGTATCATTAGCAACAAATTCGTGTTTAACATCGAAATTCGATGAGAGAAAATCATTGACATTGCCTTTAGTTGGTACATGTTCATAAGATGAATATCGAAGAAGAACATATGATTTTCCATTGACAAGTTGACGTACAGTAACAATTCCATCCATTTCAACAGGACTTTGATTGTAAGCAGGATGTGTATTTGGTTCATCCCATGCTGATACAGAAAGACGTACTGGTACTGTTACATGATTTTCATCTAAAATACCAGTTATTGCAATACCATAATCGATCTAAAAGAAATAGCTCATAGAAAATCAATAAAACTAATTTACACTAACATTCAATGGTATACATCCACCTTCACCGGCATGTTTCCTACAAGTTTTCCTCGTTGCAGCAAGATCATTTTCATCCATTGTTCTTTGAATCTGTTTATCGTGAAAGAGATTTTGAAAGGTAATTACATCTTCACGATCGTATTCATGTTCATTTTTACAACGTATACCAACTGCTGGGATAATATGATCATAATCGTTGTAATTCGAATAGAGTAGATAGACAACAATCATAACTGGATGTTCACGTAAGATCGATCTTTTCACCCATCGACAATAATCATAAAATTGTGGTTGAACTGAATGTTCACAATCCCATTGTTCAAAAGTAAAACCAAGAATCTCGAGAGTCCGTAGAGGATCTCGTCGATCATCTTTCGAAAGTTTATTTAAAAGATATTCGCCTTGATTTATATCACGAACTAACTTCTGAGATATCCAAGCACCATAATACAAACCTAAAACAACTTCTGTTCATATCGATCTACAAATATCATNGCATTTTACCAAACGATTGTATACATGTTTCACCACAATATCCATTTCCGTTTTCCCACTGTAAACGTGGCGGTATATCAAGTAATCTGTCAATCATAAAATCTGAATCAAAAACATCGTTTTTTCGATAAGCTAATTGTACGAGTAAATTTTATTATTTTAAATTAATACAAAAAAAGAAAACAACGACAATTGAATTTTTTCTACTTAGAAGCTACCCAGAGTGTTAGAAAAAAAAGAAGAAGAGACGAGAAAAGTTTAATTTGAGTCATCATCATAGTTATCTTCGGAGTCGACATTCGATGTTATAGCTGAATCAGCTGTCATTGGTCGTCGATTATCAAAACCTTTGTTACCTTGAGATTTATAAACTCTAAAACAAAAGCAGCATTATTTAATTCGAGAGAAAATAGATTATTTACGAATCGTATGTGTATTGAGACATGTCTCCTGATGATAAATGTGGATTTGTATTCGCTAAATCTCTCGTTCTGAAAGAAAAAATCGAACGAATTAATTTGAAAAGCAAAGTTAGATCGAATAAATACGATATATGCGGTGGTTGCCCGTTGGATGTTCGTCGAACATTACTAACATCATGAACGGACGTAAAAGTTGCATCACTATCCTCGTCATCATCATGACTTTGCACAGTAACTGTTTGTCGTGTCGGTTGAAAACCTTGTGCAATTGCACTCGCACCTGGCTTTTGTCCTTTTGCACGAATCTCTGTCAATTGTCGATTGATATCTCGTGTTTTACTCGCGACATTCGTCGGTGCTTTGACACTTTCACTCTCACTGTCGGATTCTTGTTTTTTAATTGCTGATTTCGGTCGAACAACTAACGACGATACTGTTGGTTGTGTGATCTTTCTTGGCGATGGTTGAACCGGTTGCAAGAAACGATCTTCGTCATCACTTGAGGTGTCCGAATCGAATTTTTTGCTTGTTGGCTTCGGTTTTTGATCTTCGAAATGAACGGCTTTGTCAACCGAAGAACGAGCCGATCCATTCAGACCTTGAAGTCGTTCATTGGCAAGTCTGTCCAATGTTCGACTGAGATCCGAACGAATATGTTCAAAATTTGGTAGATCCTGTAAATCATAAGAATGTGTAGGATGAGAGTGAGAGTTTTATTTGCCGTGTGTACCTCTTGAATATTGTCTCGAGTAACTTTGACAATTGCCATTTTGGCATCGAATTGATTTGCTGGTATTCGAATATCTTCCTAAAATATGAATTTTTTTTTGCTTCAAAAAACACAATCGATCGATCGCTCACTTCTTTGATATGAAGATCTTCATACTGTTCGAGTTCATCGACAAGTTGACTTCGTGTATTCTTTCGAAAGATATTTAAATACTTCGGATCTTTATTCATCTGTCGAACGAGACTCGGACAATACTGTGGTAGATAAATCTCAGTTTTTTGTATCGGTTTCGGTTGGACAGGTGCTGGCGCCGGAGGAGGTGACGGCGAAAGACTTGATCGTGGCGCCGGCGCCGGTGATCGTCGATCAGCAATCGGCGGTGGNTGATTTCGGTATTCGGCTAATTTTCGATTGGCTTCATCGAGTTCGTCTTGAAGTGCTTTTCGACGTGTTCGTTCGTCGTTGTAACGCTGGAAAAAAGGAATTTGTCAATTTTATTGAATTTCAAAAGTTTACATTTCGATAGTTGGTTAATTCGTCAGTCAATCGAGTTGAATCGCCTGAAGNATTTCGAAGCGATTGAATTGTTTGATTGAGATTGTTGATTTCAATTTGTAACTAAAACGAGAGAGAAAATGAATAGAAGCAAAAGATTTCGAGAAAAGACATACGTTGCCGTTTTCACGTTCGAAACGTCGTTTCGTTTTTTGTTCTTTCTTAAGATCAGTTTCGAGTTGTTGTACCGATTGTTTCTATTGAAAGAAGACTGATAAATTTGAAATACAAATGTGTTTTAATCAACGAACTAAATGCTCATTTTCAGCTCGAAGAACTTTATTCTCTTTTAATAGTTCTTTAACTCCAGGATCTCGACGATGTGGTGACGGTGATCGAGTTTGTGTCGACTAAAAAACACGATTTCCCNNAAACAGAAATCATAATTCACACATTCTACCGAACGAAGATTGGAAAGTCGATCTTCAAGAACCGCATTTTTGCTTGTTAATATTTGATAATCATCCTGCACACAAATTCAAATAAAACTTTGTTTCGAACGCATTTTTATTACTGACTCTTAATTGCCGAATATTTTCTTCATAATTTCGAATTCGTTCGTCGTCAACAGCCTTGACAATTCTCAAATACTTTTTTTTGTCACAAGAAAACTGATTTCGTTCTACCTTTTGCATTTTAATACTTTGTAATTCGGTTTCTTTACTCTGTAGATTCGTTTTGAGTTGTTGATTTTCTTTTTCAAGATCGACATCGTGTTCACGTTTTCGATTTAAATCGAACTCGGGATGACGACGATGCATATGCGCTTGAAGATAATCGAAACTCAGAAAAGCATGACCACAAACTGGACACTGAACACAAAAACAAAAACAAACTTAATCGAGAGTCAAAGAGAAGAAAAATACACTGTGATGAGTTGTTTGCTGNGCCATGAGCATTTTCTGTTGAGTTTCGATGAGTTTCTTTCGTTTTTTCGATTCTTTTTTCGTTTCATTTAAATCATTTCGTAATTTTTCTAATTGACGACGAGCTTCGTCTTGATCCTTTTTGGAAAAAAAACAACGGCCAGTCAATTCGCAGAAGAAAAACTGCTCGACTTCTCTTACCATTGTACTTCTACCTTTCAATTGTTCGTAATCAGTTAATTGACTTGTTATTTGATCTTGACAAAGCTAAACAGAAAATTTATTCTAATGAAGAAGAAGAAGAAAACGAACAAGCAGATATTCGATAATTAGCTGAGCCATTTTATAAAGTTTGATGAAATTCGGATCCATGGCTCGAGAATCAATTTCGACATCGATATTGCAAAGTGCAATATGTTCGATATTATCTTGTAGAACTTGAAAATCTAATTCTCGAGCTACGCGTTCGACATCGACGCCAGCTAAAAACAAAACAATCATACGTAGCACAAGTCTTGCGAAATCATTTGGCTTTCTATTCGTACCAATACGTCGCCAATCGATTCGTTCATTTCGTCGATTGAAAACGAATTGTTTCGTTGGTGGCAAAGGTGGATTATTTAAATTCAGATAATTCATTGTTCAACGTTTTTTCTATCTTATTACTCACAAGAGAATTGCACAGAATAGATTTTCTATTTGCAACCATTGAACGAACTGTTTTCATGACGACGACACAAAATCAAAGCTATTCATACATAGATGTCGTTCGAAATCTTTATGAGTCATAGAAAAACGATCAATCGCATGCATGGAGCCTATTCATTTCATTTATATATTTATTTGACAATGTTAGCCGTTACGATCTGTCTTCTAGTAACNAAAAGAAAAACAAAGCATTGAAATTCATTTTTTATTTGTTGTNCTTATTAGTTCTGTGTATCATTGACTCATGCTGATCAGATCTTTGAATTTCAATCAGTCATTAATCCAGATATCGATATCAAAAATTGTACATTCGGTGAATTGTGTTCCGGTGAGATAAATTCAACTTCTGTACATTTCTATTCCGTTGAATATGCTTTCGATCCGACTATGGTAAGCGACCGAAAATGACAAATCGTTCAAGAGAGAGAGATTTGTTTGTTTTCTAGGCTATTCGTGTTATTACGAATATGACATATAAAACTAATCAAGAATCACCATTGTTAATTGTTGTTCGACAAATTCGAGGTGTAATCTCTTGGACATTGCCGTACACGTTTTCCAACGGGTAAAAATCGATCNATATTAAATGAAATCGGCAAGTAATTCGAATGTTTTAGAATGATCTATTCGAGTGCATCGAGAATTCTTTGTTTACAAAATGAAATCAACCGGACACGTCCACATCAAAGTCGTGTTTTCATTGAAATTTCAACATCAAACACTGAACTTATCGATTATTCACTTCAATTAGAAAATATAACCGAGTTTTTACTTGAGTAATATTCTTGTTTTTCTGTTGTTGAAGAAAACCAAAGTCCTATTATCTAGAACCGGTGTAAGTCGACAATTTCTCGTCTCACCTGCGATGCCTGTCTACTACAAATTCACATTTCCTCCCAATATTGAAAATGTTTTCATCGATGTTCGATCATCGGATCAATTATGTACGATCGTATCCGTTCAATCATTCGATTGTCCGGTTTATGATGTCAGTGAAATCGGTATGCGACAAGGACATTATCAAACAATGGCATCGATTGCTTCGTTCAATGTCTATGTAAGAAAATCAATCATTATTTGATTGAGAGAAGGCTTTTGTTGTTTTGATAGGCAAGTGAATTTCCTAAACGAAATACATTTTTGTTGGTTTTTCTTGTCAAACCAACTGATTCCGATTGTTTAAACGATCANGAACAAACAGGAATTCAACCNCCCGGTGTCATCGATGTACAACGAGTNAAAAACGCAACAGTGATCCTCCAACCACCGACAAATTGTANGGAAATCGAGGGAGAAAAAAAACCACAATTATTACTCGTTTTTTTTCTATTTGACTAGATAATTTTTTGTATATTGCGATATTTTCAACAATTGGTTTATTTCTCATGATCTATTTCATTGCATTTGGTATCATGTGTAAACATCCGGATATCTAGTAAATCATTGAATGGAAAGATCTTTTATTGATCNATGATTGTTTGTTTTCTAGTGATCATCTTGCACCAGAACAGCTACGTACGTTTGTTTGTTTAAGAAGATTTTTGATCGGTTGTTGTTTGTTGTAGCTTTACTCGAAGCACGAACTGAACGAGAGATTGCAGGTAGAAATTGAAAGCAAACAACTAGACGAAGAATTCATTTTCGTATTTAGAACGAGATAATGAGGAAGGTCGATATCAAACAGCTGAAGGTGAAGAAAATGTTGAATCACAAAGTGGTGAACATTCAGGAGAAAGTCTCGGACCAGCAATTGAAGTCATTGAAACATCTGATGTAACGCAAATATTTTTTGCAAAACAGAAATTTTCTAAAAGAAAAAAACTGTTCTAGGCTGGATTTGTCACTGTTAGTGATCTGTGTTTAAAAGATTATGATTATTTAAAGCAAAAATTTCGTATCTATCCTCAAACGATGTTAACTATCGCCATATTCTATTCATTGCCAGTCATTCAATTAGTTCTTCAATATCAAATTAATATCGATTCATCAGGCAATGAGGATATATGTTATTTTAATTTTCTATGTACGAGACAATTTGCCATGTTAACAGCGTTTAATAATGTTTTTTCGAATATTGGTTATTGTGCATTGGGTTTACTATTTTTAATAATTGTCTATCGACGGTAGAGATTTGAATTTGATCGAGATTTTCAAAACAACTAGTTCATTGATTTGCAGAGATATGGCTTATGCACGATTCATAGCGAGATATCCCGCCATTGGCAAAGTAAATTTCGAACGAAAAACATACGAAATTTGTATTTTCCTTGTTTAAGGAATATGGTATTCCACAACATTTCGGACTTTTCTATGCCATGGCTATTGGATTGTTCATGGAAGGATTGATGAGTGGATGGTGAGAGAGAGAGAGAATTCAATTGAATGAGAATAGAATGTGATTTTGATTTTAGTTATCATATCTGTCCATCGAAACAAAATTTTCAATTTGATACAAGTTTTATGTTCATCATCGCCGTTTTAAATATCATTAAAATCTATCAAACACGACATCCAGATATAAATCCNCGTTCATCCGGTGCTTTTTCATTTCTTGCTGTTATCATTCTTGTTACTGTTGTTGGCGTCGTACGTTTGTTGATTTCGATTGAATTCAAAAATCATATTTTTNTTTTCTTCTATAGTATTACGATGAGCAATGGTTCTGGATAACTTATGCTGTTATTCACATTCTATCTTGCGTTGCTTTCACAGGAAAAATCTATTACATGGGACGATTAAAGGTCACCTTTCGTGTCCACGTGAGTTTATCAAAATTGAATTTTAAATAACTAAAATTGTTTGTAATCAAGATTCATTTGTATCGTCTTGTCAAAGAAAATGGTTTATTCTCTCGTCCTCGATATTTAAATCGTATGATGATACTCATTCCAGCTAATTGTATCAACATAGCATTTGCACTCTATGGTGCTATTATTCAACCGGAATCGTTTCCCAATCATCTTCTATTCGTATTTCTTGGTAATCTAGCTATTTATTTAATCTATTATATTCTTATGAAAATCATTCATCGTGAACATTTTACACGTTTTTCAATTGTTTTTCTACTTGCTGCGATTTTCTTTTGGTCATCATCGTTGTATTTCTTCTATCAAGAAGTGAAAAGCTACGAAGTTCAACCGGCTATATCACGTATGCGCAATCAACCATGTATCGTCTTGAATACCTACGATGTTCATGATATTTGGCATTTATTATCATCATTTAGTTTATTTTTTTCATTTTTAACTTTATTGACACTAGATGATGGCATAAGAAAAAAACGACGAAAAGAATTAGCAGCTTTTTAGTGGCGGAGAAAAAGAGTTTCTTTTTTGTTTGTTTATTCAGTATAATCACCAACAAAAAATAAAGATAATGCTTGTTCAATTGATAACATGCCTTGTTGATCGATATCTAAATCCTTGAAGATTTCATCGATTTCTTCGTCGGTTAATTTTTCACCACGAGTTGTGAGAAAATATTTGAGTTCTTGAGCTGANATGAAACCATTTCGTTCGTAATCAAAACAACGTAGACTATCGTGAACTTCTTTTTCCGAACGTTTCTTCAAGCCNCTTGTTAATTCTTCGACTGTCTTCAAATCGAACATTTGATGTGGATAAGTTGCACCTAATTTCGTTTCAATATGCTTTTTTAATTCACTATTCGACGGACTATAACCAGCAGCACGAAGAACCGTTCCAAGATCTTTCATGGTTATACCACGATTATGATTTCGTTGAGCGAGAATATCATAAGCTTGTTTCAAACGTTCGTCTGTCGAAGTCATGTTTCACTGACGATGTAAACGAAAGAAATAAAAATATACTAAGGTTTGTTGTTTTTTTTNCTCTCTCTTCTCTAATGAGTAATTAATCGTTTAGCAAATATATACACACAGTCATGCTCTTATGTATACAGGTGACCTCTTGTTTTCGTTCTATATGTATCCAATCGGATCTAGTTCATTGTTGCATCTATAGACAAAAGAATTAAATGAATACNATATAGGAAACGAAAACTTCATTTTCAACATGTTTCTCGATGTTGTTCTTCTTGTTCTTTGTTGTCTCGTACCGATTCGAAGCGAACAGATCTTTCGCTATGAATCCTATCGTATTAAACGTGATCAATCGCCATGGTTCTATCCGGAAATAGATAAAAATCAAATCTCCTGTGGACCAAATGTCTACATTAAACTCTACACTTGCTCGCAATTAACCGATTGCCAGTAGGCAAAAGATTTATTTGTTTTTTCGTTTTATTGTTAATTTTTCTAGAGCCATATCGAAATGTTTGGATTTTGTTCATTGCCCATTGGATGTGAAATCATTCGGAGCGTTGATTGTCAATCTTCTTCATCTACTTGAAATAAATAATTGTCAAAATTCGACTTGTCCGAATGAACATCGACGAGTTATTTTAAAGAATTTGTATACTTATTCAACGAGATTAAACGATGACCATTATTGCAAGTGAGATATTCGAATATGAAGAAAAAAAACAAAGAGAGAACGATTATTCTTTTCAGTTCCATCGAAGAATTTATTTCGAAAGTTAAATTAGAAATAAGCAGTCAATGTCCCAGCTACTTTCAACGAGTCGATATCTTCTCTCAAAACTATCTCTGTAAACCGAATCCTACAACGACAACTCCTGTTGATCTCTCCTATATCGACGAAGATGAAGAATTTAATTTCATTAATACAAACACAAATCTTGTCAATACTACCGAGCATACAGTTTATATCGTACGAAGAGAACCAATCTTATTTTGTTAAAAACAAAAATGAATATATTCTAGAATGATCATCAATATTACAATGTTTCTTATATAGTCTCGAAATCGAACGAATTGCCGAGATATTTTGTTAATGAAACCGAGGAATTCATTCGTGTTCATGCACTGACAAATCGACATCGATCTGCGATCGTAAAAATAAATCTCTNGTTTCTTTTTTATNTAACAAATTAGTTTTTGTTTTGGGAAAAATAGCGAATCTATCTCAAATTCGATTTTCCATTCTANGGTCANTCGATTAACAAAATTCTCATCGCTACTGGCGGTACGAATCTTTCTTTCTCATCAAAGTTCTTGATTTGATCTGTGTTGTTTAGGTTTTATTTACACAGGAGATATTCTTCATTCGGCATTGATTGGCAGTACACAATAGTAAGTCTCGTCTTTTGTTTTTTGATTAAGAAAAAGAAAAGAATAATAATTGAAAAATAGTATTGCACCATTTATGGCCAATTTCGATCTGTCAATTGATTCGAATGGTTCAGCAATTAAATACTTTGACAANAGTACACATTTCATATGTACATGGGAGAATGTTTATCTTCAAGATCAACGTGAAATAGGCGCATTTACTTTTCAAGTTATTCTACAGAATACTGGTAAAATAATATCTTTAATTCAAGATAAAATAAAGAATTTGATCGTTTTTTTAAAGGAAATATCTATTTCAATTATCTTCGAATTCCTAATTTGGATATTTCGAATAATAATCATGCACATCGAATCGGTATATCCGATGCCTATTTATCTCAATTGATTGTTCCTGTTATAACACTCTACGATCGTATTAATCTCGATCGAACAAAAATACAAAATGGTCTATCAATTGTATTCAATATGGATCGACTTTGTAATACATTTATCGATTGTGCAACATGTCTTGCCAATCGAGGTAAACGATATAATTGTTCGTGGTGTGATGATATTCAAAAATGTTCGGATGGTTACGATCGTTCTCGACAACAATGGCTTCGTGCACAATGTCATCGTTTTTCATTCAATGAAACATGTCCGAATTCTCATGAAGATATATTCGAACAAGGACTACAACAACGTTCAGCGAGTAAAATTCAATTACCATCATCACCAATGATCAATAAGAAAAAATCAACGTCATTTGCACAGATTTTTCGTACGATTATTCTCACATTATTCATTTCGGTTGTTCTTCTTGCGTTGACAACATTAGCAGTAACCTCTGTCTATGCCTATCGAAATCCAACATCACCAGCTGGCATGTGGCTTGTGGAACATCGACCATCGATTTACATCTCACGGTTGATTCATAGAAACTAGAAGACGAAAAAAAAATAATATGTCCTCATATTTCTCTCTTTTTCTTTTTCGTTGTTATAAAAATATAAAAATAAATTGAATAGAATCTTTCAAAATTGACTCACAACTAGTAATTAACCGGAATAAGTGGATTGGTTAAAAATATACTTTTTTT
>JGI26540J51217_10001818_pt1 | contig 14527 bp, 19 predicted proteins | sample ThiBio_1000_plan_2_FD_51217 | JGI IMG/M metagenome (IMG submission 51217)
GATCCAACGGGCAGTTCGATTCAATCGATAGTTGTTTCGGCTCCCGGTTCAACAAACGACATAACATTGAGTTTACCCGATCGACCAAATTCGATCGTAAGTACAGCAAAAGCACGTGGATCACTTTATGTCTTTACAAATCCGCCGGCATCTCAATGTTATTTAATAAATTTCCCATCGACTAATTCAATCAATATGAATAATGTTCAAGTAAAATTTATCTATCATCCAACAAGTAGCAGCAATACAGCGAGATCAATTGGAGGTGGTTACCCAAATTGGTATGGTTCAAATTCGAATTCAGGTAAGATGCTGTTCGTCCTATGAAATNAAATCTATGCGATTAGAAAATAGTTTGTGGATCAATGATTTGTCAGAANGGTGGTGTTTGNCANTATACAATGACAAATGGATATCAATGCCAATGTGATTCATCAGGTCGATGGATAGGCAATGATTGTTCAAAATGTAAAATTTAGTTTTTTTCTTCTATTGATTAGATAAATAGAATGACTATACTTCGATTATTGATAGCTAATCCGTGTTTATCATCGCCATGTTACAATGGTGGTCAATGTTATTATTATCCCGATGGAAGATTTTATTGTGCTTGTATCTCAGGTTATACAGGTNCGAATTGTCAAACATCATCGACNGGTAATTCATACAATCCATGTGTATTCAATCAACTTTGTGCCAATGGTGGTACTTGTTCGCCACAGAACAATCAAAATGGATATATCTGNNCATGTCCATCAGGTTATTCAGGACTTAATTGTCAGACAACAGGTTATANAGCACCTTCGTCAACACCTTTGACTGGTAGTTGTGGTATTTCACCACTTGAATGTGATGATGATTATGCCGGACGTATTGTTGGTGGAACACCAGTAGTTGATCCGACTTGGCCATGGATTGTTTCATTACAATTAGCTAATTACAATAGTCATTTCGTATTTGTTCTTTTTCTTTGTTTGTTTTTTTGATTGATTGATGAAAATTATTCTTTTCTAGTGCGGTGGTACTTTAATCGATGCCTATCATGTGATTACAGCTGCTCATTGTTTCGATTCAGCAGGTACACAACCAAGTGCATTTAAAGTCGTAGTCGGTTTACTAAATATGCGTGATATGTATTCATCAAATGTTCAACAATTAACTATCGAACGAATCTTTCGACATGAAGGATATAGTTCAACGGGTTTAGTTAATGATATCACTCTAATTAAACTACGTACACCTGCACGATTTACAAGTTCAGTTTATCCAATTTGTTTGCCGGATAGTAGTGGCCGACAAGATCCGCCCGTCTATTCGAATGTTTTAATTGCCGGATGGGGTTATACAAATAGTGCAACGAAACAAATAGCTCAACAATTACAAGAAGCAACTATTCAAGTACTCGATATAAACGGAAATCCGTACAATGGACCAAGTTGTCAAGCATGGAAACAAAAAGGTTATTCAGTTACGAGCAATCAACAGATCTGTGCTATGAGTCGTGATACACGAAAAGATTCTTGTCAAGGTGATTCCGGTGGGCCATTAATAGGCTGTTTCAATTCGACATGGTATCTCTACGGTGTTGTTAGTTACGGTGATACGGTATGTGCGTCCAGTACAGCTGCTGGCGTTTATACACGTGTATCGGCTTATATCAATTGGATTCAAGCAAAATTACAACTTTAATGATATACTTTTGTTTTTGAAATATATGAACATGAAAAATGAAATGAAATGAATAATAAATATTGCACACAACGAATGTTCACAGAAACTAAATAAGAATTGATATAATCACATTGGTTCATTGGAACCATAGAATGTTTTCGCTCGAACGAAGGTTCGATTGGGAGCATTGACACGAGCTGATTTTGCCGAGCGTGATGTTTGACGATGGTCAATTGAAGCAGTTCGAGCATTATCAGGGTAAGTTGTTGATTGTCTTAATGAAATAAATTTAGTCGATTGAGCTAATAAAGCCTTTCGAAGACGTTTATTCTCTTCGATTTGTCGAGCTAATTCCATAGTTAATTCTTGTCGTTCACGTTCAGCAATAATCTATGAAATAAAGAATTTACTATTGTTGAAAATCGACGAAAGAGATGAATTACTCGTTCATTGCCAAAATTGGATTCAGTTGTTGTTGTTGATGTTGTTCTCATCGAACGAAGTAGAATAACACTTTCAGCTTTCATACGATTTAATTCCGAACGAAGATGATCATTTTCTAATAAAAGTTGCTAAACAAAAACGAAAAAAAAAAAGAACTTGATNCGAACAAATAATAACTCTCAAATACTTCATTGGATTTAATCACGTCATCAATACTGTTATAATTAGGCACTTTCGTGTCCGAATAGGGTGTGGCTTTTTTCTGTAGTGTTTGTTCAAGATGTAATTTATGTGTACGTAGAAGATTGGCATCGTCAGTAGTCGATGGAGATGTACTATTATGAAATGTTTTACTTCGAGCAAATGGTAAAGTACGTGCAGTTGACGGTTCATTGGTTGATGATTGTCGAGGTGNGATAGGCACTGGTATACGAGAAGGACTCATGACGCGAGCTGATGTTGGTTTTTTTTTAGTTGTAAATGTTCGATTTAATTCGTGTTCACCGGTTTGATCATAGGATTGTTTAACTTGACCTTTTAAATTTGCCATTTCTCGTTCGAGTGATTCAAGACGATTATTATCTAGAGAATTTATTCTAGTTTTATATTGAAAACAAGTGCATACTTACAACGACGTTGTGCATTTGTATAATTACTTATAAGAGACGAAAGATCAGTNCGAACGAAAAGAGGAGTATCGTTTTCATTTCGATTCGATTNAGTCTGTTGCATATTTGCGTTTCTTCTTCGGNTCTTTATTTTAAGTAACAAAAACAAAAACAAAAAGGTAATAAAATATCGTATTAGTCGTTCGTTCGTTTTTTTTTCTTTCATTCTTCGTTTTAAATGCTATAGTAACACCTCCTTATTGTGATACGAGGTCGCTCANGAACATTTCTTTTTACTGTCATTTTATTTATTTTTCTACTGTTAGAAAAAACAAAGACGAAATGAATGAAAATCTTTAAAATGAATTATAATAATACAACTGCAAACGTCCACATGCAAATGTAATAATCGTTAGAGTAAATATCGTTGTAATATGAGCTGTCTGTACGAGAATTGCACTATAACCATTGAGATACATGGCTCGAGATGCTTCAGCAAATGTAGCAACAAGAAAAAGTGTGGCAAGAAAGAGAGTTATTGGTGCAGTAAATAATACCATTGTTGTTAATTGAATAAAATTCATTAGAAGTATAACTAACATTGCACAGCCAACAAGACAAATGGCAACGATAATAAATGCAGCAGCATTTCGTGTACGTACACCGAAGTCAGTATTACGAGCTATGTCGGAACATACACTTGTTTTTGCAGTCGTATTACCCTTACAACGTGTAAATAAATTCGAATAGTCTGTTGTACCATTTGTATATTGTGTGTAATGCCATGNATACGTTGCTGTACCGACGATTAGTAATGATAAAGCGGCTATAGAGAAAAAAGTTGCAAGTANAATTAAGACACGATTGAAGGAATCCATTCGAGGCAGAGATGCTTGGTTAGTTAAGCTTGTCATTGGTTTATTCTCTAGAATAAAAAAAATATATATAGCATCTGCTTTTATTTATCATGGAAATGATTCTGTTCTTTTTTTTNTCTTTCTCTCCCTTGAATAAAGAAAGAAAAGACGCAGCAACGATAATCATCACACATCTACTTTTTCATTTTAACGTTGTCACGTACAATCAAATCTAGATTATAGACGAAGCAAGAAAAACGAGAGAGAAGGATCTTTTTACTCGCACTAGTAACTTGAACTCCAATAAAAGAACATGCCATCAATACCTTTTTTTTTCTTCCTCCTAATGGATATAAGTAGATTTCAAAAAAAAATAGCAGAATCGTAAAAAAAAGAAGAAGGAAAAAAACGCATATTATTATATCCTGTGCATCGAGCATATTTGATGACTTTATAATGCTTAGTTTAGTTTTATTTACAAATGATTTTCTATTGAATAGAGATGCCATCGAACTATGATTGATTAATATATTATTACTTTTTTTTTATTCAATGACTAAGAATTAATACATTCGATACTCGATAGTACATTGCCATCGATGCCAATGCCACCAAAAACGCATACATCATTGTTGACGAGTTGAACAGCTCGATGACGATATCGTGGTATATTTAAATTAGCAATAAATGTAAAACTAGCCGAATTCGGGTCGTATCTTTCAACTGTTCGTAGAATATCACCTATATCACCATTGGCTAGAGACGTCATTCCACCAATGANAAGAACTGAATGATTTCGAAGTAAAACAGCCGTATGAAACGAACGTCTCTGATTCATTGAACCAGTAATATTAAAACTGTTCGATGATAAATCATACAAATAGCAACTATCAAATGTTTCGACGTCGTTATGTCCACCTGTGATCAAAATTGCATTTATACTCGGAATAAATGTTGACTGATGATAAGCACGAGCAGANATGGTTAGATTAACTTCAGTAGCTTGAATTAAATCTGTTGTATTAATTAAAAAACTTTCCGAAGAATAATTTGCACCATTATAACCACCGAAAATCAAGGCATAATTTGAATTTTCGATAGGAGTGACTGAATGNCCTTTAATGTTAAGTAAACTGGAATGTTGAAGAGCCCATAATTCAAATGTCGATGAAACACGATTGTATATTTCGATTTGTTTCGATGGATCGATAACACCTTGACCAGCAATGATTAATATTGAATTATTAATATTAACTAGTTCGGGAAAAGATCGACCTTGAGATAGAGATGCAAATGTTTGTGAATTTGAAAGGAATATTAATTCTGATGTTGATACAAGATTTTCGTTGGAACTAACACCACCGAGAAGAAGAAGAAAATCTGAATTATTATAATTGATTGCGGCGTGTTTCATTCGTGCCATAGTCAAATTCGAAAGATTATAACAATTTAAAATCGGATCGAACAGATCCATTGTTGATAAACCTGTTGATTGATTATTTGTTCTACCACCAGCAACAACAATATATCCACTGTTTGGNAGNCGTGTCACAGTAAAATCAACACGTGGACTACTCATATCACCTGTGATAATCCATCGATTCCTTGTTATTCGTAGTATATTCGAACATACTGAATCAAAAGAGACAATTTTTCGCCAAAAAATANTAAATGNTTTCTACCTTGTTGTTTGCTTGGTAGAATCGTTAGAGAAAGTGAAGCCAATGTTTCTGGATTATTTCCTCGATAGGCAACATAGGTTAATGTATGATTGCCAATGGATTTTGAATCGAATGATAAGACAATTGACGTATTCGATAGTGGAACAACAATAAGATCGTCTAATAGCCACATACAAGTTAAATCCTGTGGACAATTAATCGAAACACTATAGTTTTGTTTCGGTGTATCGATAGAAAATCGTGTTGCACCCGTGATAAGACCTGTTTGATTTTTTGAATTCGATGATTCATTGGTAAAATGAAGAAAGAGACTATTTATATCGAAATCTGTGTTCGATAAAAACTTGAGAAGAAATTTTGCATATGAAAAAGGAAAATTTCGATGTAAAATATCGAGAGCATGTGTAAGATCTTGTCGAGTTGACGTATACATAATAGGATAACCATAATTATCACGAATAAATTCATCGTTTTCATTATGAAAACTTATTTGAACATATTGAATTTGATTGATTCGACTTAGTTGACCGATGATTAATCTATCTTGCATATAATCACCAATATTATTATTTAAATGAAATATACAATGATCAGGATAGATTTGTGTGTAGCTAATCATCGCTGAGAGGGTTCCATAAGGCAGAAAATTTGTATCTTGAGAATCATAGAAATCAAAACCTTGACTAAGAACNAAATTTATTTGAATTCGATACAGANNTACAAGAACAATCGATAGGATATACATTGATGACAACAAATTGAAATGAAACCGAGAAAAGCAAGCAGTAAGGTTATTGAATACAGATTTTCTTGAAACTAGAGCAACANAGGAATAGTAGAACGGATAAATGGAAAGTTATGGAAGTGACGTTTAGTCGTTTGTTTCTGACCAACGTAAAAAGTTGATTCGACCAGCTGCAAATGCGCTTAAAAATAGAGCAAATATGCTAAGTAAATGACCGGTTTGATAGAGATTAGCTGAATAATCATTATAGAGAAGGTAACGTGAACCTTCAGCCATGCCAGCTAACATAAAAAGACAAGCAAGAAAGAGACACANTGGTGGCAAGAGAGTANTCCATGTCGAAAAGCAAACACATGCCATGATCAATGTTAATAGAGTTCCAAAGAATAGAAAAAGAATACCAACGATACAAAGAGCACCTGCATTTTGCATACGTTGATTATAATCTGTTTTCCATGGATCTGCTACACTAAATGTTGAATAGCCGAGAAGNTGTTCATTACGTTGAATACAATTATAAATCGATCCATTTGCATAAGCTAGACATGCATAGAAAAAATTTGCACTACCCGTTTTTATGTAACCTCCGTTAGCTAGTGCATAGAAATCGGATTGCCATCTCGGTGTACTAACACCAACACAAGTAAGAACTAGTGCTGAAAAACCAAAGAAAACAGCAATCGATGCAAATCTTTGAGTGACTGTATCGACCATCGTATACTTTTTTTCCTTTGTTCTCAATTCTTTGAGTAAGAAAAATAGAAAAAAAAATGTTATAATATCCGATTTGAATTATAAACATTAATTTCCTTTTCAATTTCACGAAAGACTAAATAAAATCTAATCCGATGAACAACAATCCTTGAAGTTTTTATTTCGATTTTCCCTTTTTGAAATCATATTATTCAAAACAAAACAAAAAAGAAGAAGTTATCTTGTTGTTGTTGTTGTACAACCAACATTTGCTGCGAATTCACTTTGAATATTTCCCGATGGTTTATAAATAACAATGACATACAATTGTTTGCCATTATATGCATGGCCAACACCGATTTTCGTCGTATTTTTCCATACTAATTGAGTGTAATCCGTTGCCGATGATTCATTATTAATATCATATTGTCGACGTTGATCAAACCATGATTGAACGATAAATTCCGCTAGAATTCGAAAAGAAAATTTCAACAAAACAAAACAAAATTTAAGAATTCGTACGAGTAATCAACGATGGATCACCCGTATCATGTTCATAAACATTTTCATTGTAATCATTTGGCAATGGAAGTTTACGACCATTGGCTTCACTATGTGCACGTTCTTCAGCAATACGATGAAGACTTTCATCAGTTTCAACTGGATTTGCACATGCTTCTTTACGATAGATATTATGTTTTTCAAGAATCATTTGTTGAAAATCTTCTATACGCGTTCCATGAANGGCGTTATTTTCGGCAGCATAATCTANCAAAATGAAATTTCAAAATGAATTCTTTTGTATTGTGATTACTCTGAGAATTTGCTTCATGTGTTCCTCGTCCACCGTTTCGCATCGGTTCACTGTCGTGTTCATCGCCTTCGTGATCATGACTTCTATCTACGAGAGCAAAGTCATTTTTTAAGAAGAAAAAAAAACTGTCGATTGTACCAGTATGTTGTGCCGTTGAATAAAATACAAGAATTAATAATATGAACGAATGACTTAAGATTGAAAACATGATGAAATAGAAATCAATTCTAAAATAAAAGATCGTGTTTGTTTATTGTTCATATATTGAATTAATTTGAAATGATATACAACAAAACGAAAAGAGAAAACATGATATTTTGATTAAATAAATAGAAGATTTTGTTAGGATCTTTCCGATCGTCGTCGTCGTCCGCGAAATGCGACTGTACAACTTCGTTGATTNGCATTGTACATCATTGAAATCATGCCNGATGATGGACATTGACAAGTACATGTTTCTGACATAATTGTTGGTTGCTAGAAAAGAAAATTGATTGAGAAGANGAAATTGTTTTTATAGTTGATCTACTGAAAGATAGAAATTATTCGTNGGANCAGCACGCATATTTCCATTGACAAAAGGAATAGTCTGTAAAGAAAATTTTCAGTAACTATGAATTTTTATTAGATATTCTTTACTTGTGATGGATAAGATTGAACATTAAATGTTCTTGGATATAATTGTGTCTGTAGCATGACAGGTGATGATCCGAACTATATTTTCAAAAAAATGGATAAATAGGACAAAAGAAATCATTTGTGTTTTATCATACTGATAGAGTACGTAGTGAGCTGTCAGGTTGTATTTGTGATGAATAACTNGACACTTGCGGCATTAAATTCAAGTCTATGGTTAGTTCTATTGTTTCCTACAACAAAAATTGATAATCATGCAAAATTCTATAAAAAAAATATTGCTTTATACCTGAGATTGTGCATCCTATTAGAATTGAAATGAGAAGTTGACAATATTATATAGATCGATTTTTACATTTAAAATTCTTATTATCGGAGTATAGAAACTGTTTCGTGCGATAGTTCTTGGATGACCGACTAATGATGATGGTCGATAAACGACAGATTGTCTGATACCAGGGTGAATCTGCAATAGAATGCGACGATGATTCTGGAAATATGTGTACGAAATCGTTTGCTTACATAGGACGCAGGAAGAATTTGAGATGGAAAACTACGAATAAAACTTTGTGGAAACGATCCCGTCGGATAGATTTGATTCTATGCGTGTAAGGACGACGAATTTCATCGACTCAAAAGTATAATATGGCTTACTAGAGTTCGACTAAATGGTGATTCCATTGTCGGATCAGATGTATGAATGATAAATTTCGATGGTGGTACTCTGTGATGTGACGGCATCATTACTGTTCGTGCTGCACCAATGTTCAAATCTGTAATTGTTTGTAGATCAAAACAAATATTCTAAATATTAATACACGCGAATATTTGCACGAATAACATTTTTGCATGCATATTTACTAAATTTATTTGAATATTCGTTGGTGGTCGTCCGTCCGTTGTTGTATATAAGTTAAGGTACAAACGAACAGCAATTTTCGATTGAGGAATATTTGAAACCGTTGGTTGACCATTGGTAGGATCGATCGATGAATAATATGTGTCATCAACGTTTGTATTCGGATTATACAATCGAAGACCGAACCGTTGAATATTTGATGATGAACCTAATGATAATGATTGAACATATGCAGGAAATTTTAGATTAATAATAATAGTCAAAAATGGATAGTGATGAGATGAAAATGAATAACCCTAAAGAATACAAAATGAATGGAATTCTATTTGAAATAACTACTGACATTGTTGCTCAGCAATGAATTCATGGATGATGGGTCCAGCAGAGAAGATTGCGTTGATTGTGATAATGTATAGACACTATGAATGTGATTAGTTCCTGTCAGCTGATAGTTTTGTGTACAACTGTAACCATCAGGTATACCAGTTAATCGTGATGATAATTGCGGAAGAACTGAACTGTAGATTGATCTTTGTACAGGTGGGTACAAATAAAGTGATTGCGGACTTCCTGGTAGACTAATGTACGATGAACCCGTCTGTTCATCGCAAAACAATCATACATTCACTCTCTTACATAAAACAACTACATACATTTCTAGGATACGGCTGAATTTGCAGCGACGGATTCGATGGATAATAAGGTGTTATTGGAGTATAGATAGATCTTTGTGTCGGTGAATACGGATACAGTGACTGTTGGATTCCTGATGAGCTAATATATGATCTTCCTCCCATCTATAAACTCATCGCACAATCTCTATTAACAATTTTTGTGACGAAATCATCACTTACATTTCCGGGATATGATTGATACTGAACTGATGGATTAAGTGGATAATAACGAGTTATTGGTGTATAAATTGATCTCTGTATAGGCGAGTATGGATACACCGAAAGTTGGCTTCTTGATGGATCAACATTCAACCCACCTATCTATAATAGAAATATGCTTTTCCTTCAATACATTTAATAATTGCGTACATTAGTTAGATCTAAATCGATTTCAATCGTTGGGCCAGATGAAAGTTGTGAAGTTATGGGACTGTAGATTGATCTTTGGATGGGTAAATATGGATAGAGTGACTGTTGGATGCCTGACGGACTTATATAGGATGTTCCTCCCGTCTATAAACTCATCGCACAATCTCTATTAACAATTTTTGTGGCGAAATCATCACTTACATTTCCCGGATATGATTGATACTGAACTGATGGATTAAGTGGGTAGTAACGAGTTATCGGTGTATAAATTGATCTTTGCATAGGCGAGTATGGATACACCGAAAATTGGCTTCTTGATGGATCAACATTCAAACCTCCTATCTGTAATAGAAATATGCTTTTTCTTGAATACNTTTAATAATTGCATACATTAGTTAGATCAAGATCAATTTCAATTGTGGGACCCGACGAAAGTTGTGAAGTTATGGGNCTGTAGATTGATCTTTGCATAGGTAAATATGGATACAGCGATTGCTGGATTCCTGATGGACTTATGTATGAAGTTCCGACCTATAAACGCATTGCAAAATGTCAATTAATAACAATTTATGTGAAATCACTGTTTACATTTGTTGGATTGAGTAGTGAATAACGAGTTATTGGTGTACCAATTGCTCTTACTACAGGCGAATACAAATAAACAGCTTGTTGATTTCCCAACGGACTANTATANGATGGTGCGCTCTATCAATGAATAATGAGAGATAGCATGAACTTCTTATATGAAGCAATTTGTTACGTTTATGGGATATGATGAATAGTAACGAGTTATTGGTGTATAAATTGATCTTTGCATAGGCGAGTATGGATACACCGATAGTTGGCTTCTTGATGGATCNACATTCAANCCTCCTATCTGTAATANAAATATGCTTTTTCTTGAATATATTTAATAACTGTGTACATTAGTTAGATCGAGATCGATTTCAATTGTTGCGCCGGAGGAAAGTTGTGAAGTTATTGGACTGTAGATTGATCGTTGTATGGGTAAATATGGATAGAGTGATTGTTGCATTCCAGATGGACTGATGTACGATGTTCCTATCTGTAAATTGATGAAAAAACCTATTAGCAGCTTTTTCTAAAAAATGATTACTTACATTTGTAGGATACGGTGGATATTGAACTGATGAAGTGAGTGGCAAATAACGGGTTATCGGTGTATAAATTGATCTTTGTATCGGCTGGTACGGATAAACCGATAATTGGCTTCTTGATGGATCTACATTCAACCCTCCTATCTGCAAAATGAGACATGAAGATTACAAATCTTCTTCTCTCTCCGTTATAATTACGTACATTCGATAGATCTAAATCAATTTCAATTGTTGGACCCAAAGAAAGTTGTGAAGTTATTGGACTGTAGATTGATCGTTGTATGGGTGAATACGGATACTGTGATTGCTGGATTCCTGATGGACTAATATACAATGTTCGTCCCATCTATCAATTGACAAAAAAAGTATACTAATATTTTTTTAAGTGAAATAATTACTTACATTTGTTGCATATGGCNGAATTTGAATTGATGGATTTATTTGCGAGTAAGGAACGACCGGACTATAAACCGATCTTAACAAAGGTGAATACGGATATACAGAATGCTGGATCTGAGATGGACTGAGAAACGATGTTCCGGTCTATGAATTTATGAAGAAAAATAGTATTAGTTGGTAACATGTTATAACTAATTGCTTTACATTTAATAGATATGATTGAAGTTGGACATAACGAGTTATCGGAGTATAGATTGATCTCTGTATAGGTGCATATGGATTTACCGATTGTTGGATTCCAAAAGATCCTGTATACGATGGACCCATCTGTAACAGAAAATATAATACGACTGATATTTCGGGCTCATATTTTAATGAGAACATACATTAGTGAGATCTAGATCAATTTCTATTGTTGGACCAGTCATAGATTGTAATGTGATTGGACTGTATATTGATCTTTGTACTGGTGAATACAAATAGAGAGATTGTTGCATATCGGATGGGCTGAGAAAAGATGTTCGCAGCTATAAATTAACGAAAAAAATATATTATTCTCTCTTTATGAGAAGCAATTGTTTACATTAGCAGGATATGTTTGAAATTGAACTGATGGATTAACGGCAGAATAACGAATTATAGGTGTATAGATTGATCGTTGTAAAGGTTGAGAAAAATACATAGATCGTTGGCTACCTGATGGATCCATAGACAANNCACCTATCTATAATACAAGATGATAATAGGCTTTTTGTTGTGTATATCTAATCATTGCATACATTGCTTAGATCTAAATCAATTTCAATTGTTGCACCCGAAGAAAGTTGCGAAGTTATTGGAGTATAGATTGATCTTTGCGTGGGTAAATACGGATACACAGATTGTTGTATTCCTGATGGGCTTATATACGATGTTCTTCCCGTCTATGAGTAGCAGATAAAATTATATTTTCAACTTTTATGTAAAATAATCGAATATACTTACTAAATACGGCTGGATTTCAAGTGACGGATTTAATTGAGAGTAGCGAGTTATTGGTGTATAAATTGATCTTTGCACAGGCGAGTATGGATAAAAGCCTTGTTGAATACTAGTTCCTTGATATGGTTGAATTTGAACCGTCGGATTCGACGGATAATAGGATGTGATTGGGGTATAGATTGATCTTTGTATCGGCTGATATGGATACACAGAGAGTTGGCTTCTTGATGGATCTACGTTCAATCCTCCTATCTGTAATAAAAATATGCTTTTTCTTGGACCTATTTCATAATTACATACATTAGTTAGATCCAAATCGATTTCAATCGTTGAACCCGATGAAAGTTGTGAGGTTATGGGGCTGTAAATTGNTCTTTGCATAGGTAAATATGGATACAGTGATTGTTGGATTCCAGATGGACTGATATATGATGTTCCTCCCATCTGCAAACTCATTATAAAATATTCATTAACAGTTTTTTCAACGAAATCATCACTCACATTTCCAGGATATGATTGGTATTGAATTGATGGATGAAATGGAGAGTAGCGAGTTATTGGTGTATAAATTGATCTTTGCACAGGCGAGTATGGATAAAAGCCTTGTTGAATACTAGTTCCTTGATATGGTTGAATTTGAACTAGCGGATTTGATAAATAATAAGGTGTGATTGGAGTATAGATTGATCGTTGTATCGGCTGATATGGATACACCGAAAGTTGGCTTCTTGATGGATCAACATTCAACCCACCTATCTATAATAGAAATATGCTTTTTTTCTTGGATCTATTTCATAATTACATACATTAGTTAGATCTAAATCGATTTCAATTGTTGGACCCGACGAAAGTTGTGAAGTTATCGGACTGTAGATTGACCTTTGTATCGGCATGTAAGGACTAATATATTGTGTTCCGGTCTGTTGAGTGAATGATAAAGAAAGATAGTATCGTTTTGTTATTTCAAAGAACGGCCTACGTTGATTAGATGCGGTGACTGATTTAATGCGAAGTACGGAGTTATTGGAGTATAGACTGATCTTTGTAATGGCTGCAGATATTGATATAGAGGTTGTTGGACTGCTGATGGACTAATGTATGATGTTGCTGGCTATTCATTGAGAACGAAAGTGATCGCAAACTTCTGATANGAAGTTATTGCTTACATTTATTAGATAGGGGTGAACTTGAATCGATGGATTTAATGTAGAGTAAGGNACTATGGGACTATAGATTGATCTTTGTGTTGGTAAATACGGATATACTGGTTGTTGTATTCCTGATGGAGCAATATACGATGTTCCACTCTAGGAATTAAGTTACAAAGAAAGTATAAAATTCTTGTATGCATTTACTGGGTATGGTTGAATTTGAACTAATGGATTTGGATTTGGTTGTATCATCTATACAGAAAGTCATATATGCGTGTNATATGAATATACNTTGTTGTTAAAAATACTTGGAGATTATTGTAGGGTACATATCGTGGACCTGCACCATTGTTGTTGTTGTTGTGGTTCAAGTACTATTGTGAAATTAGAGTATAGAGAGAAAAGACATGAAGTTATTATGGAAATACTTACAAGAATAGGTGCTGGAAGTGCTCGGATAAATGGTTCGTCTGTTGATGGAACCTGTGATAAAAATGTGAATTAGGAAAGCATGTAATTGCGTAACTATGATATTTGCATACATAAAATTGTTGAGGCAATGAAGTGTCTGGATAAAAAGATTGTTCCTAGAAATATTCATATGTGTCAAAAAGATTTATCTCCTTGTATAAATCAATATTGCGTACCACTAGGCCAGGAAATGCTGGAGTAGGATGATATCTCTATATATGAAAAGAAAAATANAGTTAAGTTTTATAGTTAANTGAAAGGATATTACGTCATGTTTCGATGGTTTTTTTCGTTTAGTAATTAATTCCTAGAAGAAATCTTTTGAACATTCATTTAGAATAATCGCTAAGTTACA
>JGI26540J51217_10001843_pt1 | contig 14371 bp, 10 predicted proteins | sample ThiBio_1000_plan_2_FD_51217 | JGI IMG/M metagenome (IMG submission 51217)
ACGGGCTGGGCGGCCTGATCGCGCCCTTTGTCGGCATCAAGGCGATCGACCTTGCCGTTGCCGCGCTCAATCTGGCCTGAGGGAGAGAATCCATGCTCAAGACTTTCGCATCCGCCCTGCGCCCTTCGCTGGTGATGACCGCCGGTTTTGCCCTGCTGCTGGGCGGGGCCTATCCTCTGGCCATCACCGCCGCCGCGCAGGCCCTTTTCCCGCATCAGGCCAATGGCAGCCTGATCGAGCGCCACGGGCAGGTGATCGGCTCGGCCCTGCTGGCACAAGGCTTTGCCGCGCCGGGCTATTTCCACCCCCGCCCCTCGGCCGCCAATTATGATGCCAGCGCGTCTGCCGGTTCCAACCTTGGCCCGGCCTCGGCGGCGCTGGCCCAGCGTATCGCCAAGGATGCCGCCGCCCTGCGCGCTCAGGGNTATCACGAGGTCCCGCCTGCAATGGTGACCACCTCCGCCTCGGGGCTCGACCCCCATATCAGCCCNGAGGCGGCCCTTTTGCAGGCCCCCCGCGTGGCGCAGGCGCGCCATATGCCCGTGGAGCGTGTCGAGGCACTGGTGCGCGCGGCCATTGAAACCCCGCTGGCGGGCGNGCTGGGCGAAAACCGGGNCAATGTGTTGCGGCTCAATCTGGCCCTCGACGGAGCGGGGCATGCGGGAGCATGATGGCCCGGTGAACACGATCCGCCCCGATCCCGACGCCCTGTTGCGCACGATAGGCCGACAGGATGGCGTCCGGGGTCGCCTCAAGCTCTTTCTTGGGGCGGCCCCGGGCGTGGGCAAGACCTATGAAATGCTGATGCAGGCCGCGCGCCGCCGCGATGCGGGCGAGGATGTGGTGATCGGCGTGATCGAAACCCATGGTCGCGCCGAAACCGAGCAGCGCGCGGCTGGATTTGAGATCATCCCCCGCCGCGCCATCGACCATCGCGGCCAGAGCCTGCATGAGATGGACCTTGACGCCATCATCGCGCGCCGCCCCGCGCTCGTGCTGATTGACGAACTGGCCCATACCAACGCCCCCGGTTGCCGCCATGACAAGCGCTGGCAGGATGTCGAGGAAGTGCTGAACGCGGGGATCGACGTTTACTCGACCCTCAATGTCCAGCACCTGGAAAGCCTCAACGATGTGGTGGCCTCCTTTGCCCGGCTGCGGGTGCGCGAGACGCTGCCCGACCGGGTGCTGGACCACGCCGAGATCGAAGTGGTCGACATTCCCCCCGGTGAGCTGATCGAGCGGCTGAAAGCGGGCAAGGTCTATGTGCCGCAGGAGGCGAGCCGGGCGCTGGCCCATTTCTTTTCCCATTCCAATCTGACGGCCCTGCGCGAACTGGCGCTGCGCCGCGCCGCGCAAGCGGTCGATGCGCAGATGCTCGACTATCTGCGCGCCCATGCGCTGGAGGGCACATGGGCGGCGGGCGAACGTCTGCTGGTGGCCGTGGGCGCGGATGCCGGGGCGCAGGAGGNGGTGCGCGCGGGTAAAAGGCTGGCGGATTCTCTTTCGGCGCCATGGACGGCGGTGCATATCGAAACCGGCCCCGCCTCGCCCAACTCCGCCCTGCCCAACTCCGGCTCGCGCGAGGAGCTTGCCGCCGCGCTCCACCTCGCCTCGCAATTGGGCGCGCAGGTGGCGACCGTCCCGGCGGCGGGGCTGGCCGAAGGGCTGGCCCATATGGCGGCGGATCTGCGCGCCACGATCCTCGTGCTGGGTCAGGGCGCGCGCCGGGGCCTGTTTCGGCGGGATGCCCTGTCGGCGCAACTGGCGGCTTTGGGGCTTGGTGCAGCCTTGCATATCGTGCCGCGCGGCGCGCCGCGCCCCCGCCCCGCGCCCCCGCGCGATGCGCCGTTCGATCCGGCCGCATGGCTGCTTCCGCCCGGCCTGCTGATCTCGGGCGCGCTGATCGCCTGCGTCACTCTGGCGGGCGTCATGTTTGCCGCGCTGGGCAGCGTCACCAATATCGCGCTGCTCTATCTGCTGCCGGTGATGCTGGCGGCCACGCGCTATGGGTTGTGGACGGGGATTGTGACCGGGCTGCTCTCCTCGCTGGCCTATAATTTCTTCTTCATCCCGCCGGTCCACACTTTCACCATTGCCGATCCGCAAAATCTGATCACGGTGGTGGTGTTGCTGGCGGTGGCGATGGTGGTCAGCCATATGGCGGGGAGGCTGCGCGATACTGCGATGCTGTCGCGGGCGAGCGCGGTGCGGTCCAGCGCGCTGGCCGGATTTGCGCGGCAATTGACGGGGATCGGCGCGGCGGGCGATCTGGGCCGTGTGCTGTGCGAGGAAGGCGCGGGGCTGCTGGGGGGCTATACGGTGCTGCTGATGCCGCAGGATGGGGCGTTGGTCGAAATAGCCGCCAGTCCGCCCGACACCGCCTTGCAGGCGCTGGACCGGGTGGTGGCGCAATGGGCCTTTGACAATCGCAGACCGGCCGGGCGCGGATCAGATACGCTCTCGGCGGCCGAATGGCTGTTTCTGCCGGTTGAGGCGGGGGGCAAGGCGCTGGCCGTGCTGGGCGTGGCGCATCCCGATGCGGCGCGGCCGGTGCGGGCCGACCTGCTGCCGATGCTGACCAGCTTTCTCGATCAGGCGGGCCTTGCGCTCGACCGTATCCGGCTGGAGGCCGAACGCGGACAGATGCGGCGTTTGGAGGAGCGCGATGCCTTGCGCGCCGCCCTGCTCTCCTCGGTCAGCCATGATCTGCGCACGCCGCTCACAGCTGTCATCGGCCTGCTGGGCAATGTGACGCCCGCCAACCCCGAACAGGAGCGCGTGCTGACCCTCGCCCGCGCCGAAGGTGAACGGCTGCAGCGCTTTGTCGCCAATCTGCTCGATATGGTGCGGATCGAGACCGGGGCGGTGGAATGGCGGCCCGAACCCGTCGATCTGGCCGAGGCCGTGAGCAGCGCGGNGCATGACCTGCGCCATTTGCTGGGGGCGCGGCCGCTCCTCATCGGCATTGCTCCCGATCTGCCCCTTGTCCGGCTTGATCCCAGGCTGCTGCATCATTGCCTGATCAATCTGATCGAGAATGCCGCCCATTACAGCCCCGCCGAGACCCCCATCCGCATAGAGGCCCGGCCCGATGCCGACGGACTGGATCTGAGGGTGATCGACGAAGGCCCCGGATTGCCGCCCGGCGCCGAGGGGCGCGTGTTCGAAACCTTCACCCGTCTGGAAGGATCGGACCGCAAGGGCGGGACAGGGCTTGGCCTTGCCATTGTCAAAGGCTTTGCCGAAGCGATGGGATTGCAGGCGCGCGCGGCCAACCGCACGGACGGCAGCGGGGCCTGCTTTACGCTGCACATGCCCGGCGCGTTATTATGGAAGGAAAGCGATCAGCCATGAAGGGCAAGATATGACAGGTGGGGCGAAAATTCTGGTGGTGGACGATGAAATGGCGATCCGCCGCCTGCTGCGCGGCAGCCTGTCGCGGACGGGCATGGATGTGGTGGAGGCCGCCAATGCGCGCGAGGCGCTGGCCGCGCTCAACATCGACAAGCCGGATCTGGTGCTGCTCGATCTGGGCCTGCCCGACCGCGATGGGATGGAGCTGATCGGCCCCATCAAGGCGGGCAAGGCCGCGCTGCTGGTCGTTTCGGCGCGCGATGCGACGGGGGAAAAGGTGGCCGCGCTTGATCTGGGCGCCGATGATTATGTCACCAAGCCCTTCGATACAGAGGAGGTGCTTGCCCGCGTGCGGGTCGCGCTGCGCAACCGGCTGCTGGCCGAGAATGCCGCGCCGCTGGTGCGGCTGGGGGCGGTGGAGATCGATCTGGCCGCCCGCATCGTGCGGCGGGAGGGGGCGGAGGTGCATCTCAGCCCGAAGGAATATGGCTTTCTGGCCGAGCTGGCGCGCTATCCCGGCCGGGTCGTCTCGCATGCGGCGATCCTGCGCGCCGTATGGGGGCCGGGGCAGGAGCAGGCGGTGGAATATCTGCGCGTGGCGGCGCGCGGATTGCGCCGCAAACTGGAGGATGTGCCGGTCGAACAGAGCATGATCCGCAACGAGCCGGGGATCGGCTATCGCCTGATCGCCTGAGGACAGATACTTGGCATGGTGGCTTTGCCGCGCCATGATGAGCCTATGCCATTGCGATTCCAGCCCCACAGCAGCAAGCCGCCCGCGCCATGAGCGAGCGCGAGGAAGTGACCTTTACCGGCAAGGTCTGGATATGGCAGGCGCGCAGCGGCGAAAAACCCATGCGCTGGNTCTTCGTCAGCATCACGGGCGCACCGGCCGCCGAGCTCAAGCTGGCATCGCTGGGGCTGACGGCCGGTTTTGGCTCGCTGGCCGTGCGCGCCACCATCGGCACGACCACATGGCGCACCTCGATTTTCCCGCAGCGTGAAACCGGCGGCTGGCTACTGCCGCTCAAGGCGCAGGTGCGCAAACGCGAAAAGATCGAGGAAGGCAGCCAGATCAACGTGTCGCTGGAGATCTGAACCGGCGCCGAGCGACATCATGGGAGAGGGACTGGTCAACGAGACCGGCCTACTCCNCCCCCGCTCAGGCAAGATCGACCGAGGCAACGGGGCGGCTGTCAGTATGGACTGCCGCCCGCCCCATTATGGCAGAATGATCGTCGCCAACCTCTCGCCATTGACCGGCAGAGGCTGAAGATGCGGCGGAAAATAGGGCGAGCGCACCCGCGCGGCCACTTTCAGGTGATGGATGCCCGGCGCCAGACCGCCCGCCTTGGGAACAAAAACCGAGCCGAAGTCGCCCATCGCCCAACTGACCGCGGTGGCCTTGCGTATGTCTTCAAGGTCATAGGTTTCGCCATGCAGGATGAGGCTGTTGACCTCGTGGCCGAAGAATTCGCCATCGACAGTCACGTCAATGCCATCCAGCAGCGAGAGCCGCATCCCGCGATAATTGGGCAGGCGCAGGCGCAGTTCAAAGCCATCGCGTGCGCCCTGCGGGCCATGGTTGCGAAAGCCAGTGCTTTGGATCAATTGAAATTCGTACATCATAGACCTCTATGCTGAAGGACCTCTGGCTCAGGCCGCGACCGGCGCGGCGTCATAGGCCTGTTCAAGCTGTCGCAGCAGCAGTTGTTGGCGGCGGACCTGATCAATGGCGACCCACGGTTCACGCGCACCTTCATATTCGGAGGAGAGATAGCCCGCATATCCTGCCCGCTTGAGCACCGGTATGACCTTGTCCCACGGGATGTTCTCATCATGCAGGTCATCATTGATGTAATGAAATTTGGCCTGAATGAAGGAGACATATTGGGCGATGCCCAGGAATTCCTCGGNGTCGACATGGATGCCGTTGATGATTTTGGCCGCCTCGCTGTCGCCTTCGGGCAATTCATGCTGCCACCCGCGCAGCGGGCGGTCCTGAAAAATGCCGGTGTCGATCAACAGGGCGAAATTCTTCGTACCGGTGCGCTCGATGAAATGGATATATTCATGCACCACGGGATGATTGATCGGCGTGGGCGAATGGATTTCCGGGTTCATCACGATATCCAGTTTGTGCGCCAGATCGAGCACGCGTTCCACCGCAGGGGCCCAGATCGGATCGGGAGTCAGATCCTGATCGATGACGCCGAATTTGGGACGCAGAAACTTGAAGCCCAGCCTGTGCGCCAGACGCAGATCGCGCTCCAGTTCGGCCGCGCCCTCCTCGATGGTCATCGAGCAGCCGAGGCGCAATTTGGTATCGACCCACGAACACATGTTGGTCGGCTCAAGCCTGTGCCGGTCCAAAAGGTCGAACCAGCGGTCAAGCCATGCTTTCGGCGGCTCGGGATAGCCTGTCACATGCGTGGCGCCCAGGATTTCGATCCCCGTGGCGCCGGTGTCGGCAATATGGTCAAAGCCCTCCTCAAGGCCCATCACGCTGCCGAAATCCTCGGTGAAACTGTATAGCGACACCCCGTACTTGAATTGCCCTGCCATCTTGAACTCCCGTCCATCCTGAAATTCTGCGGTGGTCGCGAGATTGTCCACCTGTACCCTGTGAGGGCCGCCCCGATGGCGGCACCCGCAACAGCGCTTGCCCAGATCATCTAAACGATGATTAGATTAATCACAAGCCGCGCCCGCCAGAAAACTGATCGTCGTTTAAATTGAGCGCGTCAGCCGTGTCCCTCAGTAGGCACGCCGCCGCATCCGGCCGTCCGATTGGCTACGAAAAGCCGAAGTAACGCTTTTTGAACAGCGCAAACCTCAGCCCATCGGCATGTAGCGCCGGCGGCCAGGTTGCGCGGGAAAAGTGCCCGGCNCCCTGCCCCCGCAACAACAAGCGCCATCCACGCCCATCGCGCTTCTTCCATCGGCGGCGCAGCGCGAAATTTCTTCTCTCTGTTTTCGGATCATTTTTGCCGGGGGCCATCTTGATCATGCACCCCATCTCGGCCACTCTCGAAGGATATCATGCGATTCCGTTCTGGTTCCGCAGGCATCATTCAGGGATTTCCATGCGNAAAAGATGGCTCCTCGCCACCGCCTCTGCTGCAATCTTGCACACATGCCCCGCCCTTGCCGCCGACCAGCCGCTGTACCAGCCCGCGCCCGCATGNGTGGTGGAAAGCGGCCTGCCCAAGGAACTGGTCACGCCCGGCGGAACCCCGCCCAGCGCCTTCGATTTTCAGGAGCGTTTCAGCCGCGGCCAGTTGTGGAATTATGCCGACATCGCCAACCGGATCGCCTCGCCCGAACAACTGGCGCAAAATTCCATGATCGCCCTGCCCTGGTTTCCGGACAAGGGCGATCTCATCATCCATGAACTGAGCATCCTGCGCGGGGCCGAAAAGATCGACCTGTTGGCGCAGGGCCAGAAATTCACCGTGCTGCGTCGCGAACAGAGCCTCGAACAGCAGGAACTGACGGGCCTGCTGACTGCGACGCTGGCGGTCGAAGGGCTGCGGATAGGTGATACGCTTCGGCTGCGCGCGTCCACCACCATGCGCGATCCGGCGCTGAACGGGCATGTGCAATGGGTCAGCCCGCTGCTCTCGCTGCCCGCCCGCACGAGCAAGGCCACCATGCGGGTGCTGTGGCCGACGGGCGAGCCGCTGCACTGGAAATTGCTGGCCGCCAATGTCGTGACCAACACCGCCAGCCTTGGTGGCGACACGGTGCTCAACATCACATTGCCCGCCCCCAAGGCGCCCGATATGCCGCAGGATGCGCCGGGCCGCTTCCGGCACCCTGCGCTGATCGAGGCATCCACTTTCGCCTCATGGGCCGAAGTTTCGCAGACCGTGGCCTCGCTCTACAAGACCGAGGGCGCCATCGCTCATGACAGCGCGCTGGACAAGGCCGTGGCCCAGATCGCGGCCCAGACCACCGATCCCCTTCAGCGCATCGCCCGCGCGCTGCGCATCGTGCAGGATGATGTCCGCTATCTCGCTTTGTCGATGGACGGGGGCAATTACATTCCCCAGTCTGCGGAAAAGACGTGGGCTGTGCGCTATGGCGATTGCAAGGCCAAGACGCTGCTGCTGCTCTCGATGCTCCATGCGATGAAGATCGAGGCCGAACCGGTGCTGGCCAATGTCGGGCTGGATGATCTGGTGAAAGACCGTCTGCCCGCGCTGTCGGCTTTCAACCATGTGTTTGTCCGCGCCCGGGTGGATGGCCAGAGCATCTGGCTGGACGGCACCGCGGCGGGCACCCGACCGGTGGACCTGCAGGATACGCCTCCCTTCCGCTATATCTTGCCCGTTCGCAGCGTGGGGGCCGCCATTGAAGAGGTCTCGCGCAAGGCTCCGGCCCGGCCGACCACCGATCTCGATCTGGTGGTGGATGAAAGCTCCAGCCTCGACCTACCCAGCGTTGTCGATGCGCGCCTGACCCTGCGCGGCCAGAACGCCATGGCCCTCTCGCTGATGGCCAACCAGATCGGCGAGAAGGAAAAGCTGCAATTGCTTCATGGCGTCATGAGCAATGTGGTCGGCAGCGGACAGTTCACCAAGCTGGCGCTGGTTGAAAACAAGGAAGAGGCCACCGTGACCATCTCCGGGCGCGGACTGGTTTCAACCCCTTGGCAACAGGAAGACAATCGCCGCAAGCGCAGTCTTTCGCGCGTGACCGACAAGGTTTCGTTCGCGCCCGACCGGGCCAGACCGGCCTGGGCCGACATACCGGTCGCCACCGGGATGCCCGACAAGGCGCATATCCACATGCGCCTGCGCCTGCCCGACGCCGGACGAGGCTATACGATGGAGGGCACGCCCTCGTTCTCCGGCGAGGTGGCGGGCTATATGCTGACCCGGCAGACCACCTTTTCCGGCGATGAGGTGGTGCTTGACGAAAGCCTGAGCAGCCGCGCGGCGGAAATCCTGCCCGCGCGCATTCCGGCGGAAAGAGCATTGGCCGCGCAGACTCTTTCGGCCGGGCCGCGCCTGCTGGCCCCGCAGGATGCCTTGCGGCGCTGGAACCTGCCCCTTGCCGGCAAGGGGCCCGGCACCCAGCTTGCCGCCGTCACCGCCGTGTTCGAGGCAGCCGTCAGCGAGAGCGAACCGGAAGACACATCAGCCCTTGCCGGGCAGGCCAGTTTCCTTAAGGGCATCGGCGATTATCCCGGCGCCATCGCCAGTTGGACCAAGGTCATTGCCAAGGAGCCATCGGCCGAAAACTACGTCAACCGCGCCAATCTGGAGGTGCAGACCGGCGATCTGACCGCTGCGGCCAAGGATGCCGAAGCGGCCAGAGCGGTTGATCCCTCCGATGTAGCCGCGCTCACTCTTGCCGCCGACATCGCCGCCCGCCGTGGCGATCTGACCAGCGGGGTGGCCATGCTGGACGAACGTATCTCGGTGGCTGGCAAGGAAAAGGACAGTATCCTGCTGGATAAGGCGGTGCTGATCGCTTCCTATGGCGATGTGCAGGAGGGGCTGGCGCAGATGGACGCGCTGATCGCGAAAAAGCCCGGCCGCCCCGATCTGCTCAACGCGCGCTGCTGGGCCAAGGCCTTGCGGCAGGGGCAGATCGAGACGGCGCTCAAGGATTGCACCAGCGCCATCGAAATGACCGACGATTCAGCGCCGATCCTCGACAGTCGCGCGGTGGTCTGGCTGCGCATGGGCCGGCTGGATGCGGCGCTGAGCGATCTGGACGCGGCCCTGCTGCAAAATCCCTCTCAGGGGCAGACCCGGCTGGTGCGGGCCATTGTGCTCAAAAAACTGGGCCGCGCGGCCGAGGCGCAAAAGGAATTGGCCAGCTCGCGCCGGCTCCTGCCCAATGCCGAGAATGAATACAAGCGCTATGGACTGACCTATTGATCGGACATCCCCGGCGGCCTGCACAATCGCAACGCCGGGAGGGGCACAGACAGACAAAGGCGATGGACGGTCATGAGGACAAGTTGTTGAATAGCGATGAGAATTGACCAGGCATTGTCGCTGAGATGTGGCTCTGAATCGCTTTTGCTGCTGATGATGATATCCTTCCAACGCTTTACCGGGATCTGGAGCGCCGCAAGCCAGTCACCCTCTTGCCAGATCGGCCACTGGAAACGTCACGGGTCAGGCTAGCCAAACGTTCCTCCATATCCATCGTCGCCCGGGATCGCGGCGGTGGNTATCCACCAATTGCTCCATAAGCGATCCGCTCAATCTGCCATTGTGCCCNTTGTTCGTCTTGGAGAACCGCCGCTCACAGCTTGCGGGATAGGCAAACACATCCAGGGCTACTTTGGAGATGCCGATGCCAATCGTCTGTGGCAAAGTGCCTTCCATCTTTTCCGCCGCCCTATTCTGGTTATCCTGGCCCGAAGCTCTGGCTTCCGTCTAGGCTTGTTGAAAAAGAAAGAGTTGATCACACTAATCGACGGTCCTTCATGACCGGGACAACTTCGATCCATCCCCTTCCGCCTGATCCGGAACGGCGCCTCCGGATTACTGCGTCTTTCCGATCAGCGCCTCGGCCTCGCCGATAATCCAGTTCATCACTATGCGCGTGCGCGCAGGCAGCGTCTGGCGCGCCGGATAGGTCACGTAAAAAGGCNCCGGCTCGATCTTGGCGTTGGGAAGCAGCCGCACCAACCGGCCCGCCCGCACGTCTTCCTCCACTTGGAAATAGGCGAACAGGCTGATGCCCGCCCCGTTTCTTACCGCCTCATGCTGCGCCAGGCTGCTGTTGGTGCGATAGGTGCCCGATACGCGGATCGGCTCTCCATCAATCGTCCACACCTGCCGCGTGGTACCATAGCTGAACAGCACGCAATTATGGAATTGCAGATCGTTGATGGAAAGCGGCGTGCCGCATCGTTCAAGATAGGCGGGCGAGGCGACGAGATAGCGCGGCACATCACCCAGATGCCGTGCCACTATGGTAGTTTCATTCACCTGCCCGGTGCGCATGGCCAGGTCCAGCCCGTCCTCCACCAGATGCACAAAGCCGTCGCCCAACAGCATCTCGACCGTGATGCCGGGGTGAAGGTGGAATTCCGGCAGCTTGCGGGCAAGGTGGCAACCGAAGGTGTTGGTGGTGCCGATACGCACGTGGCCGGAATAGCCGCGCTCGCCACTGTGGAGATCAGCCTCCATCGCCTCAAATTCGCGCACGATGCGGCGGGCGTGAGCCAGAAAGGCAACCCCGTCCTCAGTCAGGGCAAGGCTGCGGGTAGAACGACGCAGCAGCGCGACGCGAAAATGAGCCTCCAGCATGCTGATCCGCCTGCCCACCATCACCTGACTTGTCATGGCCTCGCGTGCAACAGCAGAGAACGAGCCGCATTCCGCCACGCGGATGAACCATTGGAGAGCTTCGACCAGAGGAGCCATTTATTCAGATTATGTATAAGTCTTGTTATGTCAAGGCGATTGCCCGCTCTCCCTCAAAGGACTAGCCCGCCGCGTGGAGAAACGGAAAGGACAGGCTCACCCCGATCCTTCCGCCGGACAACAGAGATAAATTCTATGAAACCATCATCTTACTCCCAGGATGACGGAAACTGGCCGCGCCTTGAAAGGGCCGCTTCCCGATGCCGATGCCTGGATGGCCTCCACACTTTGACGACACGTGATTCCACCGCCGATCTGTCTTCGGATGGAACTGTCGCCCCCATTTTCCTCGCTGCAATCGGATCAAATTAAATGAGCGAGCCGCTTCCTCAACGCGAAACGATGGAATTCGACGTCGTGATCGTGGGCGCAGGCCCCGCTGGCCTGGCCGCTGCGATCAGGATCCGCCAGGCCGCCGCCAAAAACGAACGGGACATCTCGGTTGTGGTGGTGGAAAAGGGCTCTGAAGTGGGCGCCCACATCCTTTCCGGCGTAGTTGTCGACCCGATCGGGCTGGACAGCCTGCTGCCGGAGTGGCGCAATCACCCCGATTGTCCGTTGGCCACCAGCGTGCGGGAAGACCGGTTTCTTTACCTCACCCAAACCGGCGCGCACCGGCTGCCAACCGCCATGATGCCGAAACTGATCGATAATCATGGCAATTTCATCGGCTCGCTGGGCAATGTCACCCGCTTTCTGGCCGCCCGCGCAGAAGAGTTGGGCGTGGAAATCTTCCCCGGTTTTGCCGCTTCTGAATTGTTGATCGAGGACGGCAAGGTGGCAGGTGTGGCTACCGGCGACATGGGCCTTGACCGGCAAGGCAATCCCCGGAGCGATTTTGTGCGCGGCATGGAACTACGCGCCACCTACACGCTGCTGGGCGAAGGCGCGCGCGGCTCGCTCAGCAAGCAGGCCATCGCCCGCTTCGGGTTGGACAAAGGCCGCGATTTCCAGAAATTTGGCATCGGCATCAAGGAATTGTGGCAGGTTGATCCTGCTCGCTTTCAGGAAGGGCTGGTGCAGCACAGCTTCGGCTGGCCGCTTGATCGGCATACCGGCGGCGGCTCGTTCCTCTATCATTTCGATGAAAATCTGGTGGCGGTCGGCTTTGTCGTCCACCTCAACTACGCCAATCCCACGCTTTCGCCCTTCGAGGAATTCCAGCGTTTCAAGACCCATCCCACCATCCGCGATACGTTCGAGGGCGGCAAGCGCCTGGCCTATGGTGCACGCGCGCTGACGGAAGGGGGCTGGCAATCGGTCCCGCGCCTGACCTTCCCGGGCGGCGCGCTGCTGGGCTGCTCGGCGGGCTTCGTCAACGTGCCGCGCATCAAGGGGTCGCACAACGCCATCCTCTCGGGCATCCAGGCCGCCGATGCCGTGGTGGGCGAACTGTTCAGCGGCAGGCCTTCCAGCGAACCGCGCGCCTATGAGGAAGGCTGGCGTCAGTCCGCGATCGGCCGCGACCTGCAGCCGGTGCGCAATGTGAAGCCGCTTTGGGCCAGATACGGCATGCCGCTGGGCATCATGCTGGGCGGCGCTGATATGTGGTGTAACCAACTGCTGGGCAAATCNCCCTTCGGCACCTTGTCGCATGGCAAGCCGGACAGCGCCTGCCTCAAGCCCATCGCCGAAGTCACCCCCATCACTTATCCCAAACCTGATGGAGTGCTCACCTTCGACCGCCTCTCTTCCGTGTTCCTGTCCAGCACCAACCACGCCGAGGACCAGCCCTGCCACCTGCGGTTGGCCAACCCGGCGCTTCCCATTGAAATGAACCTGCCTGTCTACGGTGAACCGGCGCGGCTTTATTGCCCGGCGGGCGTGTACGAGGTTGTGTATAACGACGAGGTGGCCAAGTCCAAGCCCCGCTTCGTGATCAATGCGCAGAACTGCGTCCACTGCAAAACCTGCGACATCAAGGACCCGGCCCAGAACATCACCTGGGTGCCCCCCGAGGGCGGCGGCGGTCCCAATTATCCGAACATGTAATTCCACGCAGAAAGGATCGTCAACGTGAGTGACGTCATCATTCGTAAAGCCGCGGTTATTGGCGCGGGCACAATGGGTTCGGGCATTGCGGCCCACTTGGCAAATGCCGGGCTGGAGGTCGTGCTGCTGGATCTGGATACGGCCTTTGCCCAAGGTGGCGTGGAGCGTCAGCTCAAGGCCGGCGGCTTCATGATGCCCGAGTTTGCCCAGCGCATCGCCACCGGCTCCACGGGCGCCGACATCNGCCTGCTCTCTGATTGCGATTGGATCATCGAGGCAGTCGCCGAGCGGCTGGATATCAAGCATGCGCTGTTTGCCGCCATTGACAAGGTACGCAAGCCCACCGCGATCGTGTCCTCCAACACCTCCACCATCCCGCTGCACGATCTGCTGCAACCTTTCTCCGACGAGTTTGCCGGGCATTTCCTGATCGCCCATTTCTTCAACCCGCCGCGCCACATGCGTCTGCTGGAACTGGTGAGCGGCCCGCGCACGCTGGCGTCCACCACGACCGCCATCCGCGATTTCTGCGACGAGCGACTGGGCAAGGGCGTGGTGCCCTGCAAGGATACGCCCGGCTTCATCGGCAACCGCATCGGCTGCTATTGGCTGGCCGTGGGGCTGGATGAAGCGATCAAGGCGGGCATCGCGGTGGAAGTGGCCGATGCGGTTATCGGCAAAGTGTTCGGCTTCCCCAAAACCGGCATCTTCGGACTTTACGATCTGATCGGCAACGATCTGATGCCCAACCTCATCCGTTCACTGCAGCATACGCTGCCCACCACCGATGCAGTGCAGGCCACCCCGGCCGAACCGCCGCTTCTGGCCGATATGCTGGCGCGCGGCCTGACGGGCCGCAAGGGTGGCGGCGGCTTCTATCGCCGTTCGAAAGACCGCAAGAGCAGCGAGACGCTGGATCTGGTGTCGGGCGAGTTCCGTCCCACCGCGCCCCCCGCGTGCGAAAGCCTGGCCCAAGCCAAGGGCGATGCACGCGCGCTGCTGGCGCATCCGGCGGCCGGTGGCCGCTATGCCTGGGCGGTGCTGTCGCGCACGCTGACCTATGCCGCCGCGCTGGTGCCTGAAATTGCCGACAGCCCCGATCTGGTGGATGAGGCCATGCGCTTGGGCTATGGCTGGAAATACGGCCCCTTTGAACTGATCGACAGGATCGGCGCCGCCTGGTTTGCGCAAACGCTGGAAGAGAACGCCGCTGTCGTGCCCCCGCTGCTGGCCGCTGCGGCTGCCAAGGGCGGCTTCTACCGCACACACGAAGGCCGCCGCGAAGTTCTGGTCCCCGGGCAAGGTGCGATAGATTATGCGCCGATAGCCGACCCTGCGGGCGTGATCTCGATCGAGACGCTGCGCCTGGCCGGTAAGCCGGTGGAAGAANCCTCCGCCGCCAGTTTGTGGGATATTGGCGACGGCGTTGGTCTGCTGGAGTTCCACAGCAAGATGAACAGCTTCAGCGCGGAGCTGATCGCTTCGGTCGATCAGCTGGTCGCGCTGGCGCAAACGCATTTCAAGGCGCTGGTAATCGGCAATGAAGGCCCCGTGTTCAGCGCAGGCGCCGATCTGGCCGGGGTGCTGCGCATGGCGCAGGCAGGCGATCGGGATGGGCTTGCCGC
>JGI26540J51217_10001888_pt1 | contig 14103 bp, 12 predicted proteins | sample ThiBio_1000_plan_2_FD_51217 | JGI IMG/M metagenome (IMG submission 51217)
TTGTTGTTGTTGTTATTATTATTGCCAGATGATTGATTCTGAAAGATGAGAAAAACAACGTAAATATTGATGAATGTATTGAAAATATGAAATTGACGTACTTTATTATTGTTATGCCAGAAGATTTTTATAAAACGATTATTAAATAAAGGTTCAGGATTTTTATAAGCTGTTTCAGCTTCATGTAATGTTGCATAAGCAACAAGAGCTGAATCAGCTGCACCGTCATAAGCAATCTAAATATCAGCATAGTTCAGTCCCGCTTTTTTTTCTCTGTTAGAATCATAGATTTACCTGGACATTAGTAACAGTACCAAATTTACTAAAATGTTCGTTCAGTTTTGAGATTGTATTAAATTCAACTGGAATTTTTCGTATTTCAAGTGTAGCTGGTGCAGATCCAGATGCATCTGGTTTTTGCCCTTAATTTCATAAAAGAAAAAAGAAAAACATCGTTCATATTGATCAAAATACAATAAAAAAAAACTAAAACATACACGGACGTTTCCATCCTCGATTATTGTATCCATTATTTGTATTTGGAGGATTATTATTGTTGTTGTTGTTGCTGGTATTGTTACTATTGCTCTGATTATTCGATTCATTATTTGTTGAATGATCATGCTGTTGTTGTTGTTGTTGTTGATGATGATGATGATGTGGTCGTCGTTCATTCGAATAAGGACCGGTAGTAATATGTCGTTTTGTATGCATAATAGGTGGCATCGAGCTATTAGGTACACTCACTAAAAGAGCTAGATTAAAGAAAAACGAATTTTTTATGCAGATTGAAATTTACTTGAATCATTTTGTCGTAGTTTTTGTTCGAGTGGTAATGGTTCAGCATTAGTAACGACTGTTACAAGTGTACGTTGAGGATTCATCATCATCATTTGCTGTTGAGATGGTGGCATTTGTCCAGGTGCTAATGGCGGTCCTGGCATACGTGGATGATGATGCATTGGATGTCTCATAAACATCGGTGGACCTTGATGTGGTGCATGTTTTAGATCGGGCGCTTCTGGATTATATTCATGATAATGAGGATGAAGATGACCTGGCGGAATACCATATTGTTGATACGAAGGATAATAAGCTTGTTGTTGTTGTTGTTGCTGATGTTGTTGTTGATCAAAAGGAACATTATTTGTTCCATGATCATAGGGACATGCATCTCCCTGTGCACAATAACCTTTATTTTCAAAATAACTAGTACAAGGTAGTTTTTTGTATAAAAAATTTGTATTTGAAATTGGTTGTTGATGTGTTGTGTTTGATGTCGTTGTTTGACGTGATGGAGATGATCGAGATGATGAACCGGATGATGAATGTGAATATGAACGTTGAGAACGTTTAGCTGGCGGTGGTGATCCTGAACGTGAACGTGATGATGAACGATGTGAACGTTGATTAGACGAATTCGTCGTTGAACGATAATGTGATGATTGTTGATGACGATTAGCTCCACCACTACTGTTATTCACATGTCGTCGAGGAGGATTAGGGGAATGATGACGACCTGATGATGAACGATAAGGATAACGTCTTTTTACAGATTGAATAACTGCTCCTGAGGATTGTTGTTGTGATGATGATGCTGCTGTTGATGAATAATCAGATGACGCTGTTGTTTGAGAAGTCGAAGGAATCTGTTCTTGTTCATTTTCTTGTCTTGTCGGCGATGTTGACGTTTGTGGTTCTAAGTTTTCCGATGAATCACCTGATTTATCATCATTAGTTTCACTTGCTTTTGGTTGCACATTTTCCTATTCAAAACCAAATACACGTATATGATTAAATGAATGNAAGACAANTAAATTTCACTTTTTTTGCTTCAGGAATATATCGTCCATTTCCGATGACTTCAAACAATTGATCAACAAAATCTTTCGTTGCTAAAATACAAAAAGTAATTTGTTTCGAAATGTTTTTTTTCTTCGAATTTACCTCGATCAAGAAAAACTTCTAAACGATCAATGCAATTTTCACGTAATTTATCTAACGGTTTATCTTTCGTAATAAGTGCAAGAACATAACGAGCAAGAGCAATTGGTTCTGCATCACATCTAATCGAAACGAAATAGAGAAGATTTCGAATGAATNATTTCAACAAAAATATCTTGAGTCCTACAATGGTTCGAGTGTAGCCACAAGCCAGTCTCGTAATGCAACTTCGTCGTCAATCAACATGAAAACAATGATTATTCAATTATATACAAACAAACAAACGCTAAGATTTGTCTCTGTTTTCTTAAATCACAACAAATCTGAAAGAAAAATGCCGTTTGAAATATATTTTTCATGCAAAGAGAAAAAAAAATCTGAGCTAAAATAGACGTGTGTGATCTGCATGCATTCACAACAAAAAACGACAGAAGAAATGCATTGATTCNAGATTTATTTGACCGACGATTGCATCGGATAGTAGGTGATTTCATTTGACAAACGACGAAGTTTATTTCCGGACGGATTTGACGTTTTTAATTTGACTAGTTTTTGAATACGTCTCAACAACCAAATAAGTAAAACTATCGTAAACATCTTTTCAAAAACAATTCTTTTTGTCTTGAATTCAATGCAGAAAAAAAAAGATTGTTTACTTGAAGAAAAGAGACGCCGATTGTTACACAACCAACTGTAATCAAATGTGTATGATAGTCATTGTAAAGGATTGACGAACAACCCTGAAATCGATTGATAAAAATCAAAATAAAGAAAATAGGGAAGATCTACTTTATAGAATATATTCGATGGATGTTTTCCGTAAGGTTTTTGAGCACATTTTGGCTCGTAAGATTTACAGCAACTATCAGGTACAGCATTAGCCATCGAAAGATTAAAACTTGAATTTAATTGCCAATCCTTTTATAACAAAAAAAAATAGAAGATTTCGTTTCGGTCTTTTGTTTTTACTTTAAATGATTTTGAACCACAACAGCGAAACTAATTAACAAGAAAAACAAAATTACATAATCGATTATTTCGTTTTGTTTTTCACATACAGTTCTTTGCATTTGGTCGAATATTCGCGTTTTGCTTTTGTCAACTAGGTACTTAGTTTCAATTGTATTTAATAAATTCTTCGATAAACGCTCTTCAAGCTACATCATTTCGAAAATGTTTATTTTTAATAAAAAAAAATAACGAAATTTATTTTTCAATTGACATACATTAATCGTGTAACCGAATTCTAATAGAGCAGCTGAGATTTCACAGAGAAGTGTCAAAACCAGTACACAAATAGTCTAGAAAACATTTTTATAGGTGATGTAAAGTCAAACAGAAAAAAAAAGTGAATCTTACTAATTTCATTCCTTTTTCATGTTCACTCCAACTTGTAATAAACAAACCAACAATTGCTATAATTGTTAAAACCGTCGATATAATCAAGAGATTCGTTGCTGTTTTGTAAAAATATGCCGAAGCAATTACAGCATATTTATATTTAGTTATCATTGACCATGTTGAAAAGTAGAATAGGACGAGAATGCCGATTAAAAGAATGAAACCAACGATGATTACCGATGCTTTTATGCCGAATACACTACATGAATCTTGATTGTTCGTCGTAGGTCGACTCGATTTTTTGTTCGATGTCGAAGACATTGAAGAACAACTATTTAGTACTAATATGAAGATGTTGTTCGAGTAGAAAGTGTTGAATGAAAAGCATAAATGTCGACATGTGTTTAGAGATATGATCTTTTCGTATCAAATTTCTCTTTTTATTACTATTCTCTCCTATTAGTAGTACTTGAATTGTTTATTTCGCCTAGCCATTCGATTTATTTTATTTGTTTTTTTCCTTCTCCTCTTTTCATCCATTTGTTGGAGACATGATAATTCTAATATGGACTTTGATAAGAACGAATGAGAATTTCGGAGCAAATAGATGGCGTTTATATGCATTCATGTACGTACGTGCGTGCGTGTGTGTGGTAATATGATCCTTTACCTTGATTTTGCTCCTGAACAAGAAATTATCACGATAAACTTGAATTGTAAAATAAATTCTTTTGTTTTGATCTCAAAGTTCGAAATATAGTCAATTGTTATCNATTTAAAAATAGAATAGAAGAAAAAGAGTCGTGAATAATGGGAGGATTGGCATTAANNATGCCTGTCAAACATTTCACATCCTATAGTTGTGATTTTAACAACTTGAAAACTATCGAGTACTTGTCATTTAATCGCATTATAAATTCATGTTGATCTTTCGATTTCGAAAAAAAAATCTTTAAAGAAGAAAGAAAGAAAAACAAGTCGATTCATTTTGAATACAATGTGAATTAAACAGCTAGTCGTTTGTCTATGATATTATGAAGATAACGATCGTAGAAACGTGTTTGTGGATCGGGTTTGTAAATATTCGGAATTTCTAATGATTCGTCCCATTCTTTGGTACGNGTTTGACGAGCTAATGTACCGTAGTATTCATTCGGAAATCGAGGTGTATTCGTTTTAAATTGCTGTTGTTGGGATTGATAAGAATCGCGCATAATCAATGGTAAATGCGGTGTTTGATTGTAGATAGGTGGAGGATGAAATGGAGACTCACGTGTTGGCTGGAGATAACTTGGCCGTTCGGGTTTTTTGAAAGTGATGTCNACGACTTGAAAATCAGCGGAAACATGTGTACCGGACGGTGGTCGACGTCGAACGTGATGTGTTGAATTTGGAGGTTGTTGAGCAGCAATAGATGGATTGTCACGTGAAAGACTTCGATTTTGATATTGTTGAAGACGATATTTCTGTTTGTTGTTGTCATCGATATCGGAATTAATTGAGTTCTTATCGGATTGTTTTTGGTTGTTTTTTGAACGAGTATTGATTACATTCGATGTAAGCATAACTGTATTTGTATCTTGAGCTGGTTTACCGTGTGATAATGTTTGAAGATAGTTCTCCGTCCATTCACTTTCAGTTTTTAATTTTCGTTGTGCACGTTGTGGTGGTATTGCGCGTTTATTTGATTGTAGATGATCGTGATGATCGAAATCTTTCAATGGTACGAATTGTCTTGGTGATGATCGATGTTTTCGATTATGAACTTCATGATTATCATGAGATGTTAAATGTGTCATTGCGACAGAATTGTTTTCAAGTGAATCGANTCGTAGTTTGTCTTGATTCATTGCCAATAATGGTGCATTAGTTGGACGAGATTTTCGTTGTGTTGGCAATGGTTTTTGTCTGGGTTTGATCGGCGATGTTGTCAGTGCTGGTTGAGGAGCATATTGTGATGGATCGATCGATTCGTATGGAATGATTTGACCGTCGACTGTTTGCCGATGACGTACAATCCAATCGGGATTTTTAGCTTTGTAATAATACCAATACGGATAATAATTGTCGCCTAATTCTGGTGGTTTCGTTTCAGGAAATGAAACTAGATTTCCTTGACCGGGCGGAGCTTTTCGTATGTTTTTCTTTTTCTGTTTTTCTTCTTTCGATTGAAGTTTATATTGTGTCGTACTAGGGATTCCATTGTCGGGCAATTCATTATAAGGATATCGAAGTGTATGAACCTGTTTTGGTGGCATTGATAAAACCGTAGATGTTGTTGGCGTTGGAAGACGTTTAACAATTGAATCAGGNATATTATGAGGACCACTTGATGAAGAAATTGATGATCGTTCGGAGATATAAATATCTTGATCATCATCTTCATTTTCAATATTAAATAGAGGTTTTTCATTTGGATGTTGGATCTCCCAGTTTTTCGCATGATTATGTTTTAAATTATATGTCATGCTTCGTTCTCCGTCTTTGACTTTTCGAGCAATGTAAAATGCAACAAAACAGCGAACTTGACTGATAAAAAAAAAACGAGAAAAAAAAACTGAAGAAAAGAAGAAAAATAAGTGGGCTTTCTCTTCTCAATCAGCTCGATTTGTTTTGTTTGTATTCGAGTGTATCGACAGCAGCAGCAGCGGCAGCAAGACGCTTTCGTTAACTCTATGATGAAGTACAATTTAGAGAAAAAGAAACGAATAAACATAAACAGAAGTTAAATCAACGTAACCACCGTGCCATACTCTTGAAACGAAGAACGTATGTTTGCTAGAATTGCACTGTGAACAGAACGACAAAGAAATGATACCATTAAAATACATATCGAAAAATTGAAGTTTGATCATCGTTAATTAGATGCACAGATATTTTTACATACATATTACAATTTCAGATTAAAATAAACGATTTTTACTTGCATGTATACTTGAGAATGTTGCAATTTTAAGGTTTCGATTAAAAAGTGCATAGAATTTCGATCAAAACAAAGTCTATATACCGTTCAATTATGTAAATGAAGAAAAAAATCCTGACAATTTTCAATCTGCATACTTATGTCGGTACATTAAACATACGCGTAGGCAAAGCTAATAATTATTTAACAGCATAAACTCATGACTGATTAAATAGGCCATTCACGGTTTCTTTTATTAACATTTCAATCCATTAATTACTAGATATACATACGCAAATCAAATAAGTTATTTTATTTTTGTTTTCAGAAATTTCGATCGAAAGGGAGTGTTTTATTATAATTGTATGTTTTTTGTCTGATTGTTATTTTTCAATCATTAAAAGTAAGTTCTTCTGTTTTCTTCTTTCAAATTCTAGAAACGTAAGGGGGTAAATTTATTGAAAGAAAACGATCACACAAGTTTTTCTCANTGTTTGTNAAATGTTTATGCATGCGCCAATTTCCTTCGAGGAGAAGGATTTCTTGCAAAAGATGATGTCGATTTTTGAGAGGACGTAGTATACGATCTACTCCTACTGGATGATTTTAAAAACTAGAAAAGAAAAGAAAATCAATTAATTCAAATTAATATTCATGTGCTTTGAATATTGTTAAATTAATCAAGATGGAATCATCTGGTGAATAAATCATAAACATTGNGATTTGTATAAAAATCTNTACAAATGTGCGACGATTTGCTTGTGTGGTTGAATAAAAAGAAAAAAGGAAAACATGAAATTGTTTGCAATTATGTACAATGTTGTGTTGAGGTTAGTGAAATTTGTTGTTGTTGNTGTCGTTTTTTTTTGACAGTGCAAAATCATTGCATGACCAGAGGTCGGTGTTTTCTAACCGGCTCTAGTGGATCAAGACCGATAGTTGAATAGACATACGTGTCGTGCGTTGCAATAACACCCGTTCGAATTTTTTCAAACAAACGATTGAGTTTGCGATTTAGATTTTCGATCTCCTGTTTTCGTTCATCGATTTCTTCTTTTTCATCAGTTAGCGGTTGTTTAGGTTTGAGTATTCGTTGATTGATTAATTGAATAATATCAAGTCGATGAATATCTCGAAGTGATTGAATTAGATCAGCTATTTTAGCACGCGTATGAAAACGTCGCCATTTATTCAATGCATCCAACGCTTGATCCTTAAAAATAATTCAACTGTAATTCGATGAAAACAATGGAAAATATTTACATGAAAAACATTGCCACGATGATATTTATCATCAATATGATTGATATCTCGTGAGACTTCTTGTTGACCACGTGAAGGATAAAATGGCAATTTCCAATAGAGTCGACTCCAATCTCGACCGATGTATCTCGCTGTTAGATTTATTNCCTTCGAGAAGTCATCTAATTCTAAATAAAAGAACCAAACAAATCAAAGTTTAAAATCGAGTGTGTGTTTTTGTTGATTACCGTCCTTATCGTCTCCGATATGTTTAGCTTTAACTGGTAAGGAATAGAAGATTTTCCGTGGTAGATCATTCGTCGATCGACATCGATAAATCTGTCGAATCTGATCTCGACATTTAACTAATCGTATGAATTCATTTTCTTTGAGAATATTCTCTTCCGTAGCTAATTGAACGTCACGTTCACGTTTGTTATGTTCAGCTTCCATATTTTTCAATTCGTCTTTGCATTTTTGAAAGAAATCTATTCGGACTTGTATAGAATCGATTTGTGATTTTAATTTCGGTAATTCTTTGGAAAATTCTTTGATTTCTCGTTGAAATCGTTCGATGGATATATGATGATCGACGCCATCGTTGACATCTTCGGCTGCCTGAAGCATTTTCTTCAATTGTTCTTCGTAAACTTCGAATGTCAATCGTTTCGAAAGATATTCTCGTTCTTTTTGGTTGAAACGATCTTCCAATTCCGCGAGTTTCTTTTCGTTAACTTCATTTTCTTTTTCCGCTTTACTCAATTGGAGTTTATACGAATTTGCCTTTGCAAAGAATAGGAAAAAAAAGCCAAGATTAAAACTAAATCAAATTCGATCTTACTCGATGTTCAGCATGACTAAGATGTGCTTTGCTAATTTCGAATGTTTTTTTCACCTCATTATATTTTTCATCGAGAATTCTCAATGATCTAATTCATTTCACAATGAAAAAAGAACACAAATTAGAAATGAAATTTACCCCTGAACAAACGGTGTATATCTCGAATCGTCTTGTAACCAAATCCTCATCGCAATTATCGCTCGTCGTGCTTCNATATAACATTCCGGCAGAGCAAATACGTACGACAGCGATGTACAATCGCATCGAAGAGCTAATTCTTGAGTTTCTTTCGATAATGTCGAAAGAATAACACCTCGTGTATCTTCGACACGTTGTTGCATTTCACGTAATAATTTAATCGATTTATTGACTTGAAACATATGTAAACNACGTGCTTTCTCGTATTTGTACGGTGTATCGAGATATTCATCCTTTGAAAAGTGAATGTATTATTTGTAGAAAAACAAACTCGTTGATAATCAATCTCGTTTTGAAGAGTTTCTTACCGGTGCGTTTTCTTTTTTCTTCTTTTGAATTNTATCCTGAATATTTTCGATTTCGAAAAATGAAAGAAAATATTGTTCCATCAAATTCAAACAATCATTGAGTTTAGTTGCTAAATTCGGAATTTTCGAATAAAGTTGTTCGTTTGTTTTATCAAGAATTCGTTTGATTAAAAATAAACTTTCATCCGAAACTGGTCCAATGAGTGTTCCCATTTTTGCGTCATTCAATGTATCACGTATATGTTTACCATTGCGAAAATCGTGCGATGAACGTGCATTTCGAAGTTCATTTAAAGGACGAGACCAAGCGACGAGTGCGGTCACGTTGAGAGGTCGTCTCATTGTGAAATTATTTGAGAAAAGATTTAATGATGCCGATACACCTTGATAGTAATCGACTTCGAGATCATCGATCGTTTTCGAACATTCATCGAGTATATTCTCGACNTAATTGTAGATTTGAGTGTAGGACGTTGGTTCGCTTGTTTTTGTCCAGACTTTTTTCGATTCCATTAGATTTTTTTTTGTGTTGCTTTCAAAACGAATCGAAAGAATGAAAAGAAAAGAAAGAAAAAGAATTCTAAAAATTAAATGACTTTGTCTTGCTAATCTGCGAAAACGAAAAAAAAACTGTATATATGTGTTTTTCTCTTTCTTTCTCGTTCTCGCTTCGTATCAACAACGAAACAGAAATTACGATCGTTTTTCTTCGTTGTTGTTGTTGTTGTTATCGTAACAAAATGCTTAAATTCTNTTCATGAAAAATAGTCTGACAAAGGTGTTCTGTCAAATGTAAATTGACTTGTCCAAAGAAAAAAGAAGAGAAAAACGAAAGATTATCAATAAATGACGTCTCTGTAAGGCAAGGCGGTGAAATCGATGATTGTTATTCTTTGTTTTTCATCAAAGTAGATTGAAATGTTCTATTTTCTTTTTCTACTTGATCAATTATGATCGAGAGTCATCAAAGAAATGAAATGCAAAAAGTAGTGATGTATTTTTTTGAGTTGAAAAAAAATAAAAGGAAAAGATCGGTCGTCATGTGAATGTCGTCTTCATCGAGAACGAGTTATTTATTTCTTTTTTTTTGTTTCAAAGAAAACGTAAATCTTATCTATGATGATTTAACAAAAAAAAACAACAACAAAACCGGAAATCAATGCAAGTCAAATATAAGAAAAAGAACGAGAGAAAATAGTTTAATTACAAAATGCGAATGTTTAAATTAAAGAACTCGTGTTCGTTTGTATGTTGGCAATGTTTGTTTGAAAAATCCCATTTCATTGAGAATTATTTTTAATAAAAATAAATGAAATATAATTATTAGAACAACTAAGACGATCCAGAATATAATCGGTAGGCCACCGTATCGATGTCCGTGTCTGTGAAGTGCAAGTACGCCGTGAGCATGAGGAGGTGCTTAAATAAATAGAAACAAGAAAATTGTTTGAACAAGTGTTGTTTTCTTTACCAATCTCGACTTCTTTGACGTGTAATGTCTCTTTTAATTGTGTCATATACTCAAAATCTTCGGTTATATAGAGAATTGCAGTTGGCGGACTTGTCATTTTAACAGGAAATCGTATGGTTTGTAAACTAAACAGAGAACAATGGCTCAATCGTACTCGCAATTTGAAAATGAATCGAACCCGAGTTTTTTCGGTGGATCTAAACAACCGGCATCGCATGCATATGCATTTCCGTTTTCATTGTCAATTGAAACATCAATCACAGCTCGATTATCATGTTCGACAGTGATACTTATATTAATATGATATTGCCGACCGAAATTAATCGAACGAAATCTCATATCACGATGAAGTTCTTTCGGATCGAGGTACATTTCGAGATGATGATTACGAAAACGCATGCCACCGATAGATAAAATCATCGATTGAAGAACNCCATGAACACCTGAAACGACAATATTTTAGTTAATTGATTTGAGAATAGAAATACNTTGTAATCAACAGACCACTTCTCATCAATGTGAAACAACCTTTGCGAGACAATGTCGATCGCCAAAGATTGGCTAATTGTGAAACAGCAATATCATCGCCAGGTGCAACCCATAATTTCTCACCGATTCTAATGCAAAACAAAAACAAGATTCAATTCGAACAATGAATCATATATATTCTTTTTACAAGGTCGAATGACTTTCATAGCATTGATCGACTTGAAATAGACTTTGGTTGATTTCATTGCGTTTCTCTTCGTCNAGATTAACATCATACATTAAAGCTGGNGTCGAACTAAGTATATAGTACATCGTTCGATTAATAACATCGCCATTCATTGCCGATGGAGCTAATGAACGACTGATACTAAAGCCACTTTCCCAAATCGATGACCAAGTTTCAATATGTTCTTTTAATAATCTCGTTGATGAAAATAAAAGTGCATCGGACATTTCATCTTTGACTTGTTTCTGTAATTTATTTGTCCATTCTTGAGAGTAACTTTGGTTTTGAAGAGAATTATCTNAGAGCAATGGCGAAAATCGAATGATTGTATAGATAGTTTGTTTTTCTTGGCTACATATTATAAAAACAAAAAACGACATTGTTGTTTGGTTTTTCTCATCAGGAAACAAAGAAATCGGTTCGTAATACGTACCTACCAGGTTTGACATGACTATTGGAAAGAATTTGATTTGTTAGAATAACAAAAATAATCGAATGATGTTGTCGAGTTGATAGTTGATTCGTTGTCATATGAAATAGATCTTTACTCGAATCGAATTGAACTGTTTCTTGATGNATTTCTTTCAAATCATTTTCATGCGAGGCTTTCTGCNGTCTTAAATCGAGATCCAATGTAAATTCCGTTGGATTATTAATTTCGATTTCTTGAATAATCAACGACGAACGTTTTCGATGCGTATATAATAAATGCGAAACAAATGCTGATCGTTCCGAATTGAATTTCAAACATTGAATACGTCGAACGAGACCTTGTTTCAATTGTAGAATGCTCGCACTCGATACTGTCCACGTGTCCGATGAGATTTGAATCAAAGGTGTATATCCACTCGAAATAAATGGAGAACGTATATCAGGTAAAAACTGCACTTGAGATTGACTGGTTAATGAAAGACCGAGATAACCGTTGCCTGTAAATGGAAGACTAACGATTTCACCGTAATGAATCGGCTCGTGATTGAATATTGTATTCATTTCGGTTTGATCAATGGAATACTCTTCCAAATGATCTCGTAGACATTCGTCATATTGAACTAGAATTGATAAATCAATGAACGAACGAATAGCTTCGAACTAGAGCATAGCTACCATTTTTCTGAGTTGTTGTATGAGGAAAAAGTTTTATTAGAAAATAAGTAAGAATGATTAGACCAAGAACAGAACAGACAAACGATCGTAGAGATCTGAATTGAAAAGTAAATATAAGAAAAACAAAACTAAAGAAATTCATTCTCCAAAAGACTACTGTCGGATAATATACAATTGTCCATTAATTGTTATTCCGAAATGCATGTTTATTCGAGATTCAACAACCTAAAGAGAATTAGTTCATCATACGAACAGAGACACGTCATCGAATTCGCTGAAACTTACCTACCTTCGTTTCAATCGACGATAGGTTATTCCATAACGGCGATCAATATCTTTAAACAAGCTCTACGTACCGAGTCAATATAAACACAAAAGGATTACTCGATTAGAAAATAACCCCGTTACCTTCAGATCAATACCCATTACGTAGCTTATTGTATAAAGAAAAATTACCGATCCATAACAGAACGAAATTTATTGGTTGAAAACAGCGATGTCGGCATGACATATAGCGACATCGTTGAAAGACTTTATTTTGATTTATATCGACGAAATAAATTCGTTTCGAAAGTGAACATGAATTTTCAATTGAGAATTTTTTTTCTTCGAATATTTCGACATGTTTATCTTCAATCTAAAAATAAAGTCCAATGAAAATCGTAGTCGAACCACGTAAATGGTTGTCGTCTTCGTCACCGACATCCTCATCTTCTTCGTCTTCTACCACCTATGTTGTTTTTTTCATCCAGCTTTTACGATTTAACTTGCTTTTTCTTTTTAATCGATTTTCTTATCTTTTTTGACATAAAATAAATTCTGTTTTTTTTCCAGTTGAGAAAGCAGATAGATAAACACGAGAAGAAGAAACAATGGATCTTAGTAAAATCAATCTAAGCAGTTACATGCCAGCTATGCCTTATAAAGTTCGAGAATTATTCGACAAGGCAACGAATATCGTTATGAATTACACAGAAACCGAAGCAAAAGTGGTCGAAGCAACGAATGATGAGGCCTGGGGACCGGCTGGCAAATTACTGCAAGAACTTTCTCAGTTATCCTATTCGTATGAACACTATACGGAGGTGAGCAAAAAAAACACGTTATCAATTGAATAAGAATCGATCATCGTTGTTTTTTAGCTTATGGGCATGTTGTGGAAACGATGTTTCGGGCAAGACAAACGTCTATGGCGACGAACATATAAAGTATTAATGAGAAAAATAAAGAAAACAGTCGAATTTGAAAAATATTTTATGTTTTTTTAGTCACTTCTTGTTTTGAGTTATTTGATTAAAAATGGCAGTGACAAAGTCGTGACCTCGGCGCGTGAACATTTGTATGATTTGAGAAATTTGGAAACATTTGCTTATACTGACGAGCAAGGCAAAGATCAAGGGATTAATGGTAGAATATTGTTTTCGAATTGAAATGAATTTATTTTTGATTTTTTTTTGATTTTTAGTTCGTCATAAAGCGAAAGAAATCATCGAATTTATTCAAGATGACGATCGTCTTCGTGACGAACGTAAAAAGGCCAAAACTAATCGAGATAAATACATTGGTGTCGGTAGTGATTCATCATCGCATCGTTATAGTAAATCGATACTTTTCAATTGATTCGTTTGAATCCAATTTCCGTTTGTTATCAGATGATCGTTGGAATGATTTCGATGATTCGAATAGTGCGAGTGGAAGTAGTTCGTCAGGTCGAAAGAAAGATTTCGTTGAATTAGACGGGCGATGGCGTTCAACNAATCCATCGATTATCGAAGAAGGTTTCAATAAAGCCGAAGACATCGCAAGTAAAGTCAAAGAAATGGTATTAGATCAACGTCGACCATCACGCGAATATTCGCCTGATATTAGGTAATTCGATCGAATGAATGACGAGTTGTTTCGATAGTTTTTATTTTCGTTTAGTGACGATGAGAGTCAATATTCAAAACGAAAGAATAACTTTCAAGATGCACCTGATGCCAATCGAAATCGAACTAAGGTGATTTTCGATGGAAATCAATCAATCATGTGTGT
>JGI26540J51217_10001934_pt1 | contig 13903 bp, 6 predicted proteins | sample ThiBio_1000_plan_2_FD_51217 | JGI IMG/M metagenome (IMG submission 51217)
AAAAAAAAACGACAAATTATTCGAACTATTCTACCCAAAAAAAACGTCTATTTACTAAATCTTGTCGTTCGACTGCATTGAATTTTTCTAATACCGACCAAAACCATTTTTTAAATTGATTAATACGTTCACTATTTTCACCTGCAAAGAGAACAAAAAAACGAATATATTTTCTTTTATTTGTCTTTGTAACATACCACTCTCATCATTAAACGTTGTATATGTCATTAATGTTGTCACATTGATCGTACCTGTGCCATTTAAAAGCAAACGAAAATCTTCTGGACTTAGATAATCTAATGATGTCGATGGAAGAACATCGAATACGCCTAAACGTAAATGTTGAAGTGATTGCTCAACAAGATGAATCATTCGAAATTCGGAATAACGTTTGATGAATTCGTAGAGATTTGCATAGGTTACATCTTTCGTTGAACCGTCAGNGACAAGATCATAGGTTTCGCCGCCTTCTTTTTCGCTGACAGCCATCGAAAATGTTAAGTGTAAATCACTGATATACTGTGCACCATTTTTCTCGGCATCATATGCCATTCGACGTAGATTCTCGTACATTGTCGAATCGAAAAATGCTAAATCATGCCAACGTATTTGACGATTGAGAATATATTTAATTACATGACGACAAAGAGGCAATGGAAACAATTCATTTTGTAACAAACACAGTCCGATTAATCGGCCAACATTTCGATAGGCTGTCAAACGTTCAGGTGTATATTTGCCCGGTCGTGGTGCATAGACACCTTTCTTATCCGGTTGCCAGAACAACGGCATGTATTCATTGGGTTGTTTATCGAATAGTGCATTTTTATTTGTTAATAAACGTTCATTCATTGTCGTTGGCAGAGAATCATTCTGTTGTGTATCTCGTGTGCTATGTGATGTGAGAATATTCATTGCTTCTTCGACTTTCAAACGTAGGTCTTCTTCGATGTTGATTATACGTTGCAATTGCGGTGTTGGCAAACCTTCGAGTAACATTCCAGTGATCTTTTCTGCGTGAAATGGTTGAATAGCAGCTACTTTTGGGTAGATGCTCAAGCCTAATTTGAATTTATTTGATGTCCAATGTTCATTGATATTCGATTCGGATGAATTCGAAGTATTTGTTGAATCAGGAAATTTAAATGGGCGAGCTTCGGATGAAAGAAGCAACGATGTTGATCGTCGATCGCTACGTAAGTAGGTTGCTAATGTTGTTCGACGTTCACGCGATGGTCGTTGTTGTCGTTGAGCATGTGACGATGATAATGACGTCGATTGAGCAGCTGATGACGCAGCATAACTACCTAATTCGAGAACGGGTAGTTTCTCTTCGGAGAGAATGGCTTCGACAATCGATGAATAAAAACTTCGTGCGACGCCGCTGCCTTCACCAGGTTCGTCTTTGAATGTCACTTTGACTCGTTGAACGGCCAGCGGTGGAACCGATGATGATGAATTCAAATTTTGATTCCGATAGTAATACGAATTCAATGTTCGAAATGTTTTTTGAATCAATAGAATACGATCGCGTTCCATGGCTTCGAAACGAATGTCTTTTTGATGTGCATTTTTCAATCGTTCCATTTCATGACGAAAACGTTGTTCTCGTGCTGAAAAACCGCTCGATTCGTTTATAATCGAGCCTGATTCCGTGCCGACATCGTCCAAGAATAATTTCACGAACAATTCCATTGAAAATCTCCATCGAGCTAAGAGATATTCGTACGAACCATTCAGAAGTAATGAATGTGATGTTTGTTTTTTCTTGTCGTTGTTATTCGATGTAATCAATCCTGAACTTAGATCGAGCAGAACATCAACCGCCATTCGATCGTCGTCTTTGCTTTTCGTTTTTTCTTCGTTGGAATTTATTGTCGAGCTCGTATTCGATTGAAACAAATTCAAATAATTCGGTTGAAGAAATTCCGGGATCGACATTTCACGTCGAGATAAACCGAGTTGTGAAGGTAATTGAGAATATTTAGCGGCTGTTTGATCGTAGAGAAATCGACCGAAGAGATCTTCTTTTCGACAAACTGGCTGTAGCAATTGTGGACGACATGCCAATGGCAATGAATCATCGACATTTATTTGAAATGGATCAGGACCCAACGAACTCAAACATAATGTCGATGGTGAACGTTGAAAAAATGAATTTGTCGANGTTATTTGATCATCGGTGTTCGAATGTTCATTCGAACTTTCATCGGTAATATCTCGCCAATTGNTTTTAGTTGTTTGGGTATTTTCAATGAAACCATTTTCACGAAAATAATAAATAAATGCATCGAGTAGATAAGCTAGATGTTTATACGAAAGTACGTCAAGTAATGGTTCTTGATCGCCATGTTCATGAATCGAACGCATCAATGAGAGAGAATAATTCAGAAAGTCCGTTCGATGATTGATAGGCTTGTCGTTTAATGGAAGATTGGCTGTTCGATTGGCAATTGCTGATGATGTACCGGGTTTTTTCTTTGTTTCGATTTGTACACGATCGATAAGAGATTTTAGGAAACGATTTCCATGAAATGTCGTATCGCTTTCATTGTGTCGAAGATTACTCAATGTCATACCGAAACGTAATTGAGATTCGAATGAATCCATAACGGTTGCAAACCATTGCCAACTTGGATAGAGACATTGTTCGATATCGTTTTGAATTCGATTGAACATATTTTGATCTTCAGTATTCACGAGAACGTCATGGTACAATGACGAAGCTGAGAGAATCGATGGCCAACGTATAAGTAAATCAGTGATTTGCCGAAGAATAATACCAAATGCACGTGCAAGCAATGCATTTGTTGCGTTCACTGAAACGATATTTGCCGATTGAGTTTGTGCTTGTTGTTGAACATGAGTTTGCTGTTGTTGCTGCTGTTGTTGTTGTGGAACAGCTGTTGAATGACCGAGACTTGGCGATGTTGTTGCCACGGGCGTAATTTGTCGTCGTGAATGACTATCACCAAACAGTGAACTTGCCATCGTTGTTCGTGCATTTAATCGTGGTACATTGAGATGACTTGTTGCTGATGAATTTGACGTTTGTGTATTTGATGGTGTTGGATTTGCACTCGATGGTAGTAGAACTAATCGATCGTTGGCCGTTGGATTTGCTGTTGCTGACGATGGTGCTGTTGTTATCGATGCTGCTGCTGCTGCGGCGGCCGCGGCGGCAGCGGCAGCGGCTGTTGATGAAGCTGCAGCTGCTGCAGCTAATGCATCGCGTGCATCATCGAATATCATGGGTTCCGATTGACTTGTTTCATCACCTTCGCCAAGTACACTATCACTTCGAACGCTATCAGCATCGTCCGATTCGGAATTTTCATCATCGGAAAACAATGCCATATTTTCACTGCCAGCCGTAGCTGATGTTCGATGTGTATTCGTGTTCGGTGCACTTCGATTACTCTCGTTGTCTGTATCCGATTCGGCGAGTAATTCTAATTCCATTTCGCTTTCATTGTCACTTAAACCGCCGGCACTTTCACGTGCTGCTTGTTGTTCAGCTAAAGTCGATGGATTTATCGGATGAATTGTTGCTTCATGTTGAGATTGTGTATCCGAATTGTTATCATCGTCTTCAGTTAGTTCGATTGTCGTTTGATTGATATTAATCGGATTGGTGAGATTTAAATTTTCATCGAGATCCGTTTCATTGAAATCCGATTGATTCGTTGTTTGTTGATATTGATTCGTTCGATTTTCTTGATAAGCACGATAGTATTCGGAATCGATATTAAAAATTTCATCGAGACCTTGCAAAATATCGGTATGTGACGATAAGAGATTGAACATAGCTGTTGGCTTGCCAATACCATGACGAACAGGTGCAAGTAGAAGATCAGCCGTATGTACTAATGCATTGATCGAAATCAATGTTAATGTTTGAAAGACTTTTTTGCATTGATATAAAATTGCCTGTGGTCCATTCATCGTTGACGATGATGTTGAACTTGTTGTGATTGTTGCACCTGTGACTGTTGTTGCTGAAATTCGTTTTATGGTCGTACTCGATGACATCGATGGATTCGATTGAGATGATGACGAAGATGACGATGACGAGGATGCTGATGATGATGAGAGTTTCTCGGGAACTGATTCGAGACTTAGAATAATAAATAAACGTATGACACTACGAACGAATCGTGCCGTAACAAAACGTGCCATATCACGATGTGTTGGATTCGACATTTCGCGTAGTAATGTATTCAAAAGAATATCTAATAATTCATTATTAGTCGATGTTTTCGAATTTGTTGAATTGCTTTGTTTAACTGTATAACATTTAGCCAAAAGAAAATAAGTAAAACGATCCAATTGACTTGTTTGTTGTTGTTGTTCGAGAGAGAAGATATAATCATTGTCATATGTTGACATCATTGGTGGTATTGTTGTTGTACTCGTCGATGGAATATCTTTTGGATGAACAGTTAACGGATCGATATCATCGGGACAACCGCATAGAAGCATGGCTTTGACACCTGGCCAATCGGCAAGAATAAGTTCCAGTGCTCGACGACAGAATTGTGGCGGTTCGAGATGATGATCTGGAATGTTACTATTCGATTCGAGATCTAATTGACTGTTTGGATTGTTCGTTGTCGATGCTGAATTCGACGATGATGATGATTGATGTTGTAGTTTTTTCGTTGTCGATGAATTCGACATTTGTTCACGTGATCGTCGTGCTTGTTGTTGAAGTATGGTCGCTGTTTGTGTACGTGGAAATTGTTGCTGTTCGACTAATTGTCGGCCAACAGTTTGTACAAGATAGAGAAGAATATTTTCATAACGTGAATTTTGTATTTGAACAAGATTGGTTTGATTTAATAATAATTTAAATAATTCTAAACGTTTCTGTTGATCACCAGCTATCAATGCTTTACATTTGCATACTTCCCAACAATCGCAATACGCCGTTGGCGATGTTCGCTTCAATCGACAATCATGTCCTTTATGGCATGTTTGCGCACATTCACTACAACAACATAATGTACCCGATAGACCACATGTTTTACATTCGAATATTGCTTGACTAATATGTTCTTCACCGGTCCATGTAAATGAACATGTATCATTGGTACAAATGGTGTACAATGGTGAATAATCGGAGCTCAATGATGAAAATGGATAGATCATTCGAAGAAGAAGATTATCCGATTGTTTGAGATCATTGGTTAATGGTGATGATGCACTCGTATCGAGATAGAATTGTATAGCTGAACTTTGATTTTCTTCTCGTTTAGATATTTTGACGGCATATTCGAAGAGAATTAATGCACAATGATATGCACGTGAATTAACAGCCGACATAAATGGAGTTTGTCCTTCGTGATTTCGAAAACTGAGCAATGAAAGAAGATATTCTTGAAATAATGGAAAATCAAGTAGTAGACGAAGAATTTTGATCGAACGTAAACGTTTTTCTCGTTCATCATATTTACATGTTGACCAAACCGAGAATTCATTGGAATTCGAACGTGTTGTTCGTGCTGTTGACTGTTGATAGAATTGATTTTGTAGATATTGAATTTGTTGGATTTTCGATGATAAACTCGATGGATTATAGGATGGTGATAACGAGCCTGGATTGGCTCCTGTTGCTGATGCAGCTGTTGTTGTTGTTGCTGCCGCTGATGACGCTGTACCTGTTGATAGACTTCGATACAAACTGGGTCCTGCTCCTGGCGATGGTGGTGCTTGTGTATCATTTGATGCCGACGAATCATTCGTCCAAGGATTTGAACTTGTTCGTTCNCCATAATTATGATCTGTATTCGTTTGTGAATGTAATAGATCGATAGCAAATGATATTCGTCGTAGATTATTATTGCTATTTGTTGTTGTCGTAGTTGTGGTTGTTTCATTTTGTACTTGTTCATCATTGAATGAATATTCTTTGTTATTTGTTGGCGTTGCAATTTGTACACAAGCATGAAACAGATTTCGACAACCATCCAATCGTTCATCAAGAATCAATTTAATTAGTTCGCGATTTTTTGTTTGTTCGATTTCATTTAAAATCGAACGAATCTTTTCGATATCATATCGAAGTATGTGTGGAATCAGAATGCCTTTTTTCATTTGAAATATATTGAAAATAACATGATTCTTATTTAAATGATCGGCATTTTTAATTGGTACAATGCCTTGAGCAAAATAATTCATATTCAACAGATTTTTCCATTGTGGTTCTTTGAAATTCGTTCCATCTTGATTGTAAATCAATGGATAATACAGATGATTACCATCGATGAGAACACGTGGTACATCAAATGAATTTAATGTCAATAGACGAGGTGTACTCGTACCGAGAAATGAATTCAATAACGAACGATTATTCATCAATGGCAAAAGATTTTGACGTATAGCTCGGCAAAGACCATTGTTACTGCCGATTTCGTACATAATATAGTAAATAGTTGAATCTCGAATTTGTAATGCATGAAGATAATCTTTATCGACTGAGTAGGTTAGTAGTTTTCCTGATTCTAATGAAATTCGTTTGGCACCTGCAAGAGATACTGTACAATCGGGCGTTTTAGGAGTTGTATTGCCTTTAACAATTTGTAGATCATCTTTTCGAAGTATTCGACAATTTTCCAGATTTGTCGTATCAATATTTGCTTCATTGATATCAGCATTTTTCGATGGAAATTTCACCAAAACTAATGAACCATCGATTTTAACAACTTTGCCTATCGGTGCTACTTTACAATCTTCGATGAAAATGACTTCATCCAATGGCCAATATTCTTCATCTTTAATTTTACTATGTTGCTGCTGCTGCTGAGGCTGCTGTTGTTCGTTTGAATCACCATCATTGATTGTCATGAGAAATGGATTTAGACCATTGGCACTGGCATTTGTTGTTGTTGTCGTTGTTGTGGTTGCTGTGGTTGTACTATTTGTACTATTATGCTTCTTTCGTTTTAATGACGATGCAAAACTTGTATTCGAATCGACACTACAAGTCGATGATGCTGGCGACGGTGGTGGAGGCATTTCTAATGAACTTTTATCGTCTTCTTTGTTTTTGTTGACATTCACTTCGGGTATTCGAATTCGAAATCGAGCCGTATTCGAAAGCATCCATGCTTGTTCCATTAATTGCCCGAGTTTCGGCTGCCCATCACGAATATAAAAAGCCAATGCACCTTGATTATAATACGGATTCGAGATTAAACACACCGATGAGCCGATTGTTATCAATTGTTGTTGCTGTTGTTGTTGTTGTTGCTGCTGTTGTTGAGCCGATGATGACGATGTTTGAGTCGAATTATTTGTTCGATTTTTACGTGTTTTTTCTTTGACACGTTCGAGCAATTTCTTTCGTGGCTTATTAGGCAATAAACCGTACCAATACAAATCATTGGTATCCGTTCGAATAACAGTGAATAATGGTGATGTTTGAATATCGACAATATGCAATGGTAATGATGATGTTGACGATGAAAGTTCTTGTAATGAATGTTGAAATTTGAGATTGACTTGTAAACCTAATGATTCATCGATCCATGTGGCTAAACGATTGGTGTCAGTTAGAATGGTTGCACGAATGATATTTGCTGATAGATAGAGAATTTTTTCATTGAATAATTGTAAGGAAATGGTTTTTGGATGTTTGATTTGAGGATTTTCTGTGTCTTGATAAGGATATTCATCTTGCCAATTCCATTGACATAATTGTCCTTGTGTATTAATTGCAATTAATTCCGAATAAAGACCAGCTATTTGTGTAAAACGTGGATAGGAATTTTCATTCAATGGATCGGTCCAAAATTGTAATTGATCACCGAATACAATTGGATTAGTATTGGAATTATTATTATTATTGTTATTAGTTGTTATTGAATTGGCATTTGCTGTTGCTGTTGCTGATGTGATCGATGCTGGAGCTGAATTTTGTTGTTGATAGGCTGGTGGATTTGATGTTTGATCTTTTCTCATTGATGATGATGTTTTTGTCGATGAATTATCTTTGACAAGCGAGAGATCATCAGGTTTTAAATCTCGATCAATACGTCCGAATAATTCTTCACGTAACGATCCATCTAACCATCGAGGATCGTAACGATTTCGTTTTCGATCTCGATCCGATGAATTTGCTGTTGTCGACGACGATGATGACAGATTCGAACTTGTCGATGATGTGACAACAGTTGTCGACGGCGGATTATTAACATTCGATGGATCGGTCAACGAGCCCGACGAAGCACCGGCTGGTGCCGATGGATTATTTGCCACATTGCCAATCCGAGCTGAGACAACACGACGTTGAATATTACTGTATCTCAATGCAAAATCAGCTTCATCGAAGAATTCCGATTCGAGTATGATGCCTGGATGTTCATTATGAGGATTGACATCGAGCAATGAAATGAGATCAGCTCCGACATAATCATCATCGAGATCTTCATCGCCTTCATCATCACGTGCTAGTAGATTATTCACAGCCATATTTACATCAAGATTGGTTCGTTGTAATTCTCTTAAAATAACATTTCGTGATTTGCCTTGAAGAACGACTTGAACTTGTTCGATGAGTTCTTCGGGCACACTCGATGCGGGAATTAACGGTCGCGAACCGAAGATAATTCCTGTTCGTCCACGAGCCGTTCGAATCAGATGATGCCGTTGTCGACTCAATGGATAACCGGCTTGTAATTGAGGCAGAAGATCGACTTGTCCACCTGGATTAGTTGTATTGGCAACAGCGGCAGCGGCATTATGCGCGGCTATCGATGGATTTGATGATGATAAAACAAGATTTTCGAAACTTGGCCGATCGAAATTCGTCGAACGATGAAGTGATTGTCTCGATTGAGGACGTGCTGCTTGTGTTGTTAAATGTTTCGGTTTATTTTTTGTTGTTTCATTAGGTACAGCTTCAATCTTATCCGCTTGAACACGAAACGATACTCGACATACACGACCATCCTAAAATTTACCAAAATAGAAAAAAATCAATTTTAAATTTCGAAATCTTTACCTGAAGTAGAAAAGCAATATGTCTCGATGAGACTACTGCTTGTTGCACAGCAAGATTCGTAAACGATGAAAATACACTTGGACACACACAACCGTTGGTCGTGATTTGATCCGATATATCTTGAAGTCTAAACAATCGAAATGATTTTCGAATTTTTGTTAATTTTGAAAATCATAATTTTATACTTACTTTAATTCGAAATTTTGCTCACTAATCGGTGTTTGATGAATAAATACATGCGTGGAATATTCCATTAAAATAATCTGAAACAGATCGAATAGCTTTTGTTTGTTGTTTGTTGTTTTTCTTTTCAATTCAAATATTGTGTTTTTTTTTAATGACATATACAGACACAAACAAACAAAAAAAAATATATATTTTTATTTATTTTCGAATATGAAGTGAAAAGAGAAAAGAAAATAAGTGGTATACAACATCTAAGAAGAGAAAGATCGAAAAAAAAACAAACAGATTTGACGTTGCCAAGTTTGTATTGGGATTAATCAGGAAAGATTTTGATATTTAGATCGAGCTCGAAATCATGAGATGTGAACATTTCATCAGTATGTTCGGAGAATGATGTGAATGAACCACGTTCGGTTGTTGTCATTGTTGAAATACTTCTATCTGTAATCTGAAAACAACAATGAAATCAAGAAATTCGCACGAAACGTATTGTGAAATTACTTTATCTGANCTTAGGATTGGTGTTAAAGTTGATTGTGTTTTTTCATTCTAAACGAANATGAATTCGATTCGAAAGTGAATTGAAAAGAATCGTACTACAAAGCGTTGATCATCGGCTTGTTTTTTAGCGGCGAGTTCAGCAGCTCGTCGTTCGTGCAATTCTCGAATTAGATCTTCGTCTTTTTTCAATTGTGTGCCCTAAATACGTTTTCGTTTGTTTGTTTTTTGGAAATCTNTCGAATTACTTTCGTGACTAGAGTTGGCGCACAACGTCGACGAGTAAATGGATCTGCTGCTGTGGAATTTCGTGATTCTTGTGCGTCACGCTATGAAATCGAATGTAAATTATTCGAAACGAATTGATTTTCCACTTACAGCTAAGATCATTTCGATGTTTTTCTGTGTATTTTCTCGATTTCTTCGATTAATTTGACTGAAAACAAAGCAAATAAATGTCATAAATTAAAAATTCTCTTCGAGAAGTTTAGTCAATCGATCTTTGCCGACAGCGTGATGAATCATTCGGACAAAAGTCGTCATCCGTTGTGGATTGACAATCGCATTCAAAGTGAGATTTTTCAAAAACATCTCGCCAACATACGAATTCCAAAGATGACAACCGTAGTTGCCATCGAATTCGTAATTATTACGCAAGTATAAATCTTCGACATGCGACCACGATGGTTCGACGAACGAGTTCGACGGTAGAACGTCGATTTCTTGCGAATAAACTCGAACTAATTGCCCGAGAAGAAGAATCGAATGACAAGCCCAACAGGACGAATTGAAACTTTGATAGGAATCGTACATTCGTCGAAGGAATTTCGATGATTTCGGCGCGAGTATAATCGCATTCGAAACGGCTTGATGAACTTGGCTTTCCCAGGCGAAGATTGCTTCGACTTGATTCGCATTTTTCAACAGACGTGCGAATGATTTCAATATCAAAACGTCCAAATCGAGATAAATTCCACCNTATTGATTCAAAATCTCCAANCGTCGAACGTCCGTTCGATGTGCGTGATGAAGCAAAGGATGATTGAAAATCGATTCGATCGGTGACAGTCGATTGAAATTGATATTCAACTCAGTGTCATGTTTGAGTTTCAACCACCAATAACCGTGCGGTTCGTATGAATAATGAATGAAGATTTGTTTCGGTCGTAAATGTTTTCGAACGGCAAGCAGAACGAGATAGTCGATCAAGCGAAATTCATTCGTTGCACGTTCTAATCGACGATGGACAAGTCGAGGACCGTATCGATCGAGAATCGAGTCCGATGCATCGCCTTGTCCCGTTATGAAATGAACGATATTCGGTATTTCNTAGTCATCGAACTGTTCATTCGACTTCAATACAACGCGTCGACAACGAAATTTCATCGACAACAAGATCAAAATCATCAACAAAATCCATATATAACGCGAGATGTATCGATAACGAATATAGTTACTGAACATTTTGGTGTTCGCAACTGTCGACTGACCTTATATACCTACTTTTTTTCTCTCTTTCTGACCTCATTTGTTCGCGAGCGGGTACGTGTAGTGTGTATGGCTGTGTGTGTGTGTGTTTTTTTTTCATTTTAGCGTTCTGTTCTCTTTCTCTCGGTGTTGCTGTACTTACGCCATGACTGAAATGTTTTCTGATCGTTTGCGATCTAACTCCGACGCTCGTTCTTCCATTTCGAGCAATTGTTTACGTAGTTCCGCTTCTTTTTCAGCATCATTATCGTCTTTTGCTATTTCCTAAAACAAAACAACAAGATTCAGTTTCTCGANTCTGCGTTTTAAAACGTACGATTTCTTTCAAAAGTTCGTTCTTCGTCACGGCATAATTAATCGGCGTTTTTCGAAATCGTTTTTTCTCTTCGACGATTTTCGTAATATCACTATTATTATAAACATAGTGTTTGCATTTTTCGATTTGTTTGATTTTCATTTCCTGATCGTCGAGTGTCGGCAACGGAATTCCCTTTATTTTTTGTTTTCAAATAAATAAACATTCGGTTATTTCGAAGCAAAACCTACTTGTTTAATCATCGCTTCTCGCCAACGTTGAAATTCCACGTCGGATATTTCGTTGTTCGAGACATACTCAAGACGAAATACACGTTCGTTTGTTCCATGTCTGCAAAATGTTCGATGAAAAACATTCATTGCGTTTTCAATCGCATAGTTATTCAAACTTTAAACGGAGGCCTTTGTTGGTTCGTGTCGTGCCGAGATTGTAGATTTTGCCGGTTTCAACAACATCACGGATCTCGCAAACGCGATAGACAGGTTCGCCATTGTTTTGTCCGATGTTGATTCGTACGAATGCGCCTTTGGCCACGTCAGCAAAGAACGGAGAGTGACACCATCTAGATCAAAATGTGAAGAGAAATTGAAGTTTTTTTTTTCGTAGTTTTATTTTACTTTTCCATGCGAAAACGAGAGAGAATCATGGATTTTAATTGATCTTTGGTAGATATCGGCGTCATTCGCTTTCGTTTCGAATCGTGTTCACGAGAATCGAGCATTCGATCGTCGGGTGAACTGAAAATACCGCGAAATTCGATGATTTTCTTTGGAAAAAAAACGGTAAATCTACCGTGATCGACGATGATTATCTTCGTCGTCATCGTCGTCGTCGTCTTCATCGGAACTATCCGTTTGATAAACATCTGTAACTTTCCATTTTTCATCTTTTTCATTCGTCTTATCCGGTCTTTCGTCTTCACTCGATGAGCCATCATCGGATTTCACCTGTGATCGTTTTGTTTTCTCATCTGAAAAACAATTCAATACGATTCAACAAGAATTTTCCCATTAAATTTCATTCGAACCTTTTTTTCTTCGACCTTCGACTAGCATTTGCAGTGATTTACTGTGTTCAGTTTCTTTTTGTTTCGATGCATTGATTTGCTTTCGACGATTTGCCGACGAACGATAGTCATCATCGTCGTCGTCTTCAGCATAAATATCGTTATCGAATGTGCTCGATTTCTTCGCTGAAGTTCGTTTTGTTCGTTCAGTTTCACTGTCATCATCTTGATCGTCGATTTCGCCTTCTTCTTCACTTTTATTATTCGATTCCTCGGCTTTGGACTTCAAACGTTTGTTAATTTCTTCTCTAAATAAGAAAATTTCCCAACGAAATCATTTCGAACAACAGCCCACACAAGTATTTCATCATACCGACGTTTGATTATTTCACGTTGTTCATGTCGTTTGAGTAATTCAGCTTCACGTTCACGTTCCGACAATGTTTTCAGCCAAGCACGATCATTGGCGTCGCCACGATAATTTTCATCATACCCATCGGCGTAGATTTCTAAAGTTAATCATCATGATTAATTCAAAACAAGAAACAAACAATTCTGACTTTTAGATCGCGGTGAATCGAGATCCGAATCGGAATCACTGTTATCACTTGTTGTCCGATTTCGTTTGCGTGTATCGGATTTGCTCATTGTCTAAAATTTCGAAGATTAACCATGAGAAAATACCAAACAATCGATCTACCCTTCTGCCCTCTTGTTATTTCTTTCTCAACTTTTCTTTTCAACTTAACTGTATCATTGTCAGCCAATCGATTTCGATCGAAACAGATGCCGCTACTTACGTATTTAATTTTCTCGTTTCCGTTGAATATTATCAAGCATGAATTCTCATTCTCTCGCTTTTTTTTCTAATAAAATTAATTGTAATTGAAAGAGAAAAGAAAGTTTTCAGTTGAATTTTATTTATTCATTATTTCTTTTTATTTCAATTGAATATCTCCGAAACACAAAACAACAAATAAATGAATCTTTTTTCATTCTCCATGGATATAATTGAGCAAGAAGAGAAAAAGAACGACGAAAAAAAAAAGAAAACACATTGAACATATCTAAGCTAAACGAAAAACTGAAAGAGGAATAACTAATCTATACACACACACGCACACAAATGTAAGTAAACGTAAAATGAAGTAGAAAATATTTATGAGAAAATAAGCCAAAATGATTAATAAACACATCAAAACAGTAGGAGAACATCAATGTTTCGCTTAGTTAAGAGAATTTTTTTGTTATGTTTGAGATCCAATGAGAATATTCACAACACAATACGAGAAGAAAACATGTTTTATATGGAGATTTATGAATTCTTGTTTAGTTTCATTGGTAGATATCGAACGTTTTTTGTTCTATTGTTTGGCAGCTGGACTTGCGGCTGCTGCTGCTGCTG
>JGI26540J51217_10001937_pt1 | contig 13876 bp, 17 predicted proteins | sample ThiBio_1000_plan_2_FD_51217 | JGI IMG/M metagenome (IMG submission 51217)
CGGCGCCGACTCACGGTGCTCTGCTTGCGCATGGCGCAGCGACTCGGGCGGCGAGTGCAGCATGGTCGAGGCGAGGCGCACCAGCTCGAACACTGGGTACAGCAGCAAGAGGCCCTGCGAGCTCCAGGTGAGGTGCAGCAGGCGGCCGGTGTTGGAGTCCATCCAGAGCACGAGCAGCAACAAGCTGAAGCCGGCCGAGACCGATTGCACGCTGCGGTGCACGAACAAGTGGCTCAAGACGCCGAGGAGGCCGATCAAGAAGGCGGCNGCGAACGCCACATGGAAGCCGAACACGAGGTAGGCTTCGTTGATCGACACGGTCCACTCGTAGGTCAGGAGCAACAGCGCCACCAGCAGCACGACCAAGAACGAGGTGCGCGACTGAGCGGCGGTGGTGTGTGCGGCAGCATCGGCGTTGCGGCTGCCGCTGCGACGCGAGGGCCAGAGTTGCACGTAGGCCAGCACCATCGCCAGCAGGTAGACCAACTCGCGACTGCCGGTGAGCGAGCTGAACCACGACTTCCAGTGGCTGCGGAACAGCAGCGACAGCGCCAGCAGCAGCCAGTTGATGGACTCGTTGATGACCAGCATCGAGATAGCCGTGTAGCACACGGCCGACAGCGGCGAGCTGCGGCGAGTGCGAGAGAGCGAGTCGAAGCTCCAGATGCGTGCCAGGAGCGCAATCTGCACGAAGGCGAGCGATAGCGACGGCAAGTAGAACACGGTGCCCTGCTGGAAGACGCGCGTCCAGTGCGTGCTCATGAAGAGCAGTGACCGAGCGGCGCAAAGAGCACGAACGCGAACACGGCCAGGTAGACGATCGCCAGCAGCGGTCGGTGGCACGCGACCGAGAACAGGTTGCCGATGCCGAAGAAGACCTGGAAGGCCACGAGCAGCAAGGCCGACAAGGCGGCGGTCGACGTGAAGACGCGATCGGTCGGCGCCTCCATGGTGTCGTACATGAGGGCCTTGAGCTCAGTGGCCGTGGTGAGCAGCTTGTGGATCAGCTGCTCGTCGCCAGTCGTGTACCGCTCGTGCAGTAGCGCCTGGATGTCGAGCTTCATGCGTGCATCGAGCTTTCCGCGCCACTCGGCCGTTTGTGACAACTGGTGGAGGTTCTGCTTGAGTGCTTTGACTTGCTTGAGCTTGCCCCGTGGTCCTGTTGGAGGGCCGCAGTCAGAGAGTGAGTGAGAGAGAGAGAGAGAGAGCGCAGCAGCATTCGTCGATTGGCACTCACATACCAAAGTAACTACGCGTGATGCCAATGTTGTTGAAGGGAATGTCGACGTTCTCGAGGTACTTGGCGATCGTGGCGCATACATCCGTGACATCGATGATCGGTCTCTCGTACGACGCTGCAGATCACCACACCGATCAGTAAGCAAGCAACCTGCTACCTAACTCTCGTCCGCGAGAGAGAGAGAGAGAGAGAGAGAGAGACGACACGCACGTTCGAGCATCGGATTGTAGAGCATGAGATATCCCTCGTTTCCATCGCGCGTGAATCCATGTAGCACGTAGCCGTGAGATGTGATCTGCCAGCTCGTTCGTCAGCACGACCATCGAGAGCACACAAAGAGACAGAGAGAGAGAGAGAGAGAGAGATCTGCACGAACCTCATCGACTCCGTGATCCGACGAGAGAATCAGCAGATACTCAGGATTGTTGTCGACCAACGAGCGGAGAGCCATGAGGTCCTCCTGCGCTCGCAGCGAGTATCCGTTCAGCAGCGTTTCGTTGCTGCCACTGCGGAACACGCCGTGGCTGAAGTGATCGAAGCTGTACTCGGATATCGGAACTCTCGGAGGTCAGAGCGGCGATCGCCGAGGGAGGGGAGGTTGACAAGGTTAACGTACATTCCAGAGTGTGTGATGAGACTCTGATTGGTTCGCTCGAGCTCGGGCCAGAGATGGTTGTAGAAGTGGTCGATCGACGTCATGTTCTCAAAGAAGAACGGATAGATATGCAACGATTGCTCGTGCTGAAGCACTCGCGCGCGCGCAGGTCAGTGCCTCAGCTGGCGCGAACGTGGGAGCACATATGCGAGCGTACCAATGGCTCGTGATGGAGCTCGATGGTCTTGAAGAGGCGCTGGTAGTTCTGCGAGCCGAGCAGAGCGAGGAACGACCACTCGGGCCCGACGTAGCGCAGGTTCATTCCGGCTTCAGCCATTCGCTCGATCAGCGAGTCGCCGTGGATGTCGGAACTGCAGCAACAGCAGCAACGAGCGTGGCTCAGAACCAATCGAGTGATGATGGGTGGTCATGTGTCGTATCGTGGATCGCAGAGCGAGACGCAACGCACCCTTCGTAATTGGTGTAGGTTCCTTGGCCGGTGAGCCATGAAGTGTAGATGGCATGCGAGTACTGCAGACGCGAGTCAGGCAGATGCGAGACGAGACACAAGAAAGCCTCGCAATCACAGACACACGAGCGCACACGGTACCTTGGCTCCCGGGACGTCGATCACGTACGTGACCGAGTGGTCAGAAAAGTAGTTGAGCAGCGAGGTCGAGTATCGAACCGGCAAGCCGTCGGTGACGAACCACAGGATCTTCTTGAACTGCGGCGTGCCGGTGCGGCCGCTCATGTCGCAGTACGACGGCCGCTTGGTATCGTTGGTGGTGCAGAGGCGGTTGCGGTCGACAACCGAGCCCGGCGAGCGATGCACGAAGCCATTGTAGATCTGCAGACCCGAGAGCGCCACGAGACCGACGACGAGCACGACCAACCACGAGGTCGGGCTGCTGTGCACCATGGTTCCGCGAGTGCAGGTAGCCTACCAATTCGCACGCACGCTCGCTCGCACGCACAACAGGTCCACGAGCAACGAGAACGAGTAGCGGCGGTGTGGGTCGACGTCGAACGGGGAGAGCGGGGGCAAGGTGCGTGAGGAGCGAGGCGAGCGAGCGACTGAGAGTGCGCGCGACGTGGCGGCTGCTTTTTGTAGGCGCAATGTCGCCGACCTTTCCGCTGAGCTTTCCGTTCGCTGTGGTGTGTGCGCGAGATCAACGACGAGATCAACCAGATCAACGACATCAACGAGAGCAGGTTACTCGAGCATATCTCGCGTCATAGATGGGATCGGTTGTATATGATACAAAGAAATAATGGCGGTCGGTGCTTGCTGTATGGTCATGGTGTGGTACGAAGTGTGTGCGGCGACAACAGACAGCAGCGCAGCGGTGTGTGCGTGTGTGGGTTCTAGCGCGGCCGCGGCTTTGGCTCCTCACGACGCGCCTTGATGGCCTTGAAGGCAGAGATCCAGTCTTGCATCTGCGACTGGCTCTCAAAGTTGAGGAACCAATCGCGGCCGTCGGCCGTGAGCGCTATGCTGAAGGGCAGCATGGTGTCTTGCTCGGCCTTGGTGATCTTGGAGACGCGGTTGACGTCGATGGAGCCGCGCGGCTTCGGCACGTCGCCCTCGCTAAAGTACAAGAGCTGGCCGTCCTCGCGCAGCACGAACAGGCGCTTCTTCCACGACTTGACAAAGTCGCCTTGCTTCTGCAGCTCTCCGATGCGCATCACGCCGCCGGGCGTCGCCGGCACGCCGTCGGTGCTCTTGGAGCCCATGGCCGCGAAGGCGCCCGTGGCGGTGTTGGCCTCTTCTGCGCCCGAGACGCTCGAGGTCGCGAGGCGCGGGAGACTCGACTCGAGCTGCAGCATCCACATGAGCAAGCGATGGTAGTTGTTGACCTCGAGCTCGCTCTTCTCCTTGTAGTCGGCGAGCTGCTGCGCACTCGAGGCCTCGCCGTCGGGCTGCGCCTTGGCGCGCGCTTGCTTGAGGAGGCGTTGGAGCTTGGTGTTTTGGTTTGACAGCTGCTGGTTGGCTTCCGAGATCTCGTCGAGCTGCGCCTTTTGCATGTGCAACAGTTCCTGGGGATAGGCGGCGGTCGCAAGCGCACAGTGAGCACACACGCACGCGCGCGACATGGGCGACACCATCGGCTCGTCGTCGTCGCGGTCGTCGTCGTCGTCGTACCTTGTACTTCTTCATGCGTGCGATCATCCTTTGAGCCCGTTCCTCGTGGTCGCTGACGGCCTCCTTGGCGTTGGCGCGCTCCTCGTCGCGCACATGAAGCTCCATCGTGAGTGTCGTGACTTGCTCGGTGAGGCGGCGATTCTGCGCTCGCAGCAGCTGTAGCTCGGCCTCCTTGCTTGCTAGCTCGCCGTGGTCGTCGTCCGCCTCGTCCGAGGTCGTCAGCTCGTTGATCGGCGTGCTGTTGCGAGAGCGCGGCCGAGCAATCTTGCGAACCGGCACCACCTCCTCGACCTCGATCTCCTCGTATTCCTCGTACTCCTCGATCACGTGTTGCTCGACGACAGCCGGCCGCGGAATGGCACCACCGCTCCGACGAGTCGCTGTCGGAGCCACGGCGCTGCCACCTCGGCCCGTAGCACCAGCCGATGGCGCACCAGCAAGCTTTCCACCACGCGAAGCACCACCAGCAGCAGCAGCAGCAGTTGTGGTGGTTGTTGTTGTGCTCGTGGTGGTCGAGGCTGCGCCGCGGCCTCGTCCGGCCTCGGAAGAGCCTCTTGTGGCGGCAGCGGCACCACCGCCGCGGCCGACACCCGTCGCCGTGCCTTTGGTGGGCGTCGTAGTGGTGGTGGTGGTGGCGGCGGCTGGTGGCTTGGCAACCGGTTCGGCGTTGCTGAGACGGCGAGCAGGAACGGTAGCGTCGGCAGACGCGCGCGATCCAGCTGCTGCAGTGGCGCCACTGCTGCCGCTGCTCGGGGCCGAAGATACAGCAGTGGCAGTGGCAGGAACGGCCTCGGCTCCATCGGGCAGTGAGCAGCCGATCGTGAAGAGCGAGCACATGGTCTGGTTGGCATGGGCGAGATTCTTGTACTCGCGAAAGTCGAGCAGCTCGGCTCCCTGCGCTCGCATGCGGCCGTAGAGCTTGTCGACGAACTCGTCGAGATTCTGCTGGCTGTTGAACGGTCGATCGAGCTGCGTGAACGCAACGGCACATGCAATCTTCGTTGGCACAGCACAAAAGAAAGGATTCGAGCGAGCGAGCAAGCAAGCGAGCAAGCGAGGCGTACTTGTTTGTTCGTGGTACGGAAGATGGCCTTGCACACGCGAGGCAACAGATTGCGCATCGTCGCTTCGCTGATGCCCGGACCATCGACATTGTACATTCGGAATCCGACTGCGCGACATCAGCAGGCACAAAGAGCGAGCGCACCACGAAGCCGCGTGAGTACCAGAGGCGGATCGTCGGGTTGCCGCGCCGCGCCGCGTACCCTTCAGCTGCTGCTCGAGATCGGTGCCCGACAGCGCCGTGAGCACTTGTTTGAGCTCGACCCAGAAGACCAGGTTGGAGCCAGTCTCACAAAAGGCATGGAACACTCGTTGCACGAGTAGCGAGTCGCGAAACAATGCCATCGGCGCGCCGATCTGGGCGTCAGGTGTGTGAGAGACCGCGAGAGAGAGCGAGAGAGAGCGTGAGACACGCTACATACTTGGCGGAGGAACATCTGAAACTGTGTCTGGTCGAGACCCGAGGTGAGCGACTTGGCGAGTGTCTCGAACACACGCTGCAGGCCCTCGAGGTTCCCTGTCGCGGCGAGGCAGCGCGAGCGGTTGCGGTTAGATGGCACATTCGCGCCCGCGCGCCGATGAGGCACGGCAGTCATGGCCTCAGGCACGTACAAGCGATCTTCTTCTGAAAGAATATCGCCTCCATGGTCAAGGGCGGGTCGAGAAGAGAGCGTCGGTGAGAGAGCGAGCGCGAGAGACGAGATAACGACGAGCGACACGAAGGCCCCAAGCGCGGCAGCACGAGCGAGCGAGGTGGAGACGAAGAGAGAAGAGTGGCAGACGACACTCGGAGGCGCGGAGGCAAAGTCGGATTAAGGCTCCCGGTGGGCCCGTGGGCTCTACGCCAAAAACGCGCCTCCCCATCGCCCGCAGCCTCTTTCCATCCTCCTCCACCGACCAGCTTACGAGATGGTACGCCGTCGCGCGCCATCGTGTATCGACCATCGCCGGCCTCATCGCCGGCCCGCGTCGCATCTATCCGTGTTGCTAGTGCCACTAGATGCGCGTCGAGCGTGTTTGCGGCCGATCTGACGCGCCTATGCTCACCACGACGCACTTTGGCTCTGATGCACCTCCCAACCAACCACAACCGCACACACAGGCTGCCGCCACTCCTCAGACGACACAAGCCAAGAAGGAGAACCCCATGCGGGCTCTCCGCATCAAGAAGCTCTGCCTGAACATTTGCGTCGGCGAGAGTGGTGATCGTCTCACCCGTGCTGCCCGTGTGCTCAAGTCGCTCTCGGGACAGGAGCCCGTGTACTCCAAGGGTATGTTCGCCGTGCCGTACCAACTGCGCCACGCCAACGCCAGCAACAGCAACGGCAGCACTAGTGGTAGAAGTAGTAGCAGTAGAGCCAGCCTGCTGCTCCGCGATAGCAGAGAGAGGCCAAACCAACCAACCAGCAAAGCTGCTCTCCCTCGCTACAGCGCCTTACCATCATCACTAACGTGCCCTTTGCTCTCCTTCTTCCCCCTCGTTGCCACCACGTTCATGCTGTCGTCTCGCCTCGCCTCGCTTTGGTGTGTGTTCGTTCGTTTACGTTCGATGCGTGCAGCTCGTTACACTGTGCGTACCTTCGGTATCCGCCGTAACGAGAAGATCGCCGTCCACTGCACGGTCCGCGGCCCCAAGGCGCTCGAGATCCTCGAGAAGGGCCTCAAGGTCAAGGAGTACGAGCTCAAGCACGAGAACTTCAGCAAGACCGGCAACTTCGGCTTCGGCATTGAGGAGCACATCGATCTCGGCCTCAAGTACGATCCCTCGATCGGCATCTACGGTCTCGACTTCTACGTCGTGCTCGGTCGCCCTGGAGAGCGTATCAAGTGGAGGCGTGCGCGCAAGGCCGTCATCGGCAACAAGCAGCACGTGTCGCGCGAAGAGGCCATCAAGTGGTTCGAGCAGACCTTCGAGGGCGTCGTATTGAAGGGCTCGGCTGCTCCCAAGTAAATGGTGCCGCACACCGCTGTCTATCGCTATTCAATACCAACCAAACCCATGCGTTACGCCAACGCAGTGCCGCTCGCTCCGTTGCCTCCGCTGCCTCGTTGTTGTAGTTTTAATTGAGGTTGGTTGGTTGAGCGGGGACGAGAAGAGGGGAAGAGGAGGGACTTGGCGGTCGATCGTTCTTGCTTCGTTGCCCGCTGCTGTCGCCGCCGCTCTCGTCGCCATGCTCTCGCGTCTCGCTCGCCTCGCTACCTACGCCCCCGTACGTGTCGGCCACGCCGTCCGCCGCGTGCTTGCGTCTTGTCAGTGCTGCCTTGTCACCCATCCTAATAATGATGATCCAATCCGCNCCTCCCGCCCACAGAGCGCTCGCCGCTTCCACACTTCGGCGCCGCTCGCCGTGGTACGTTCCTGCCTCCGCTCGAGTTCCCAACGATGTCGCGCTGCTCCTGACACCGCCCTCGTGTCCTGTGGCATGCCGACCCGCTGACCGACAGGAGAAGGTCAAGCTCCTCATCAATGGCGAGTTCCGTGACTCCAAGACCAACAACTGGATCGAGGTCATCAACCCGGTATCTTGCGCGCACGCACGCGCTGTGCTCGCTAACGCTGCCTCCGTCGGCTAACTCCCTCTCTCCGGCGCTTCTGGCGCGCGCACACGCACACAGGCCACCAACGAGGTCGTCAGCTTGGTTCCTCAGGCCACGCAAGAGGAGATGAACGAGGCCGCTGCCGCTGCCTCGGCCGCCTACACTGTACGCTCGCTCCCCAGCCCGCTCACGGTGCCATCGCTCATCGCTCACTGCACAACGCCGCCACCCTCGTTACAGACGTGGCGCGAGGTCCCCGTCTCGACGCGCTCGCGTGTCATGTTCCGACTCCGCGACCTCGTCGAGAAGCACACCGAGGAGATCGCCAGGGCCATCACCACCGAGCAGGGCAAGACGCTGGTCGACGCGCGCGGCGACGTCTTCCGCGGCCTCGGTACGTGCTCGTGCCTCGGAGATGGCGAAGGCGATGGCGAAGGCGATGGCGATGGCGATGGCGATGGCGATGGCGATGGCGATGGCGATGGCGAGGAGGGACAGAGAGCCAGTGCTGCGCCTCGGTGCCACGTGTGACAATGCCCAGTGGCGCTCACTGTCCACGGCGTGGCGTCGTGCAGAGGTCGTCGAGCACTCGTGCGCCATCGGCACGTTGCAGATGGGCGAGACGCTCGAGAACGTCAGCAAGAACGTCGACAGCTACAGCTACCGCCTGCCGCTCGGCGTGTGCGCTGGCGTGGCTCCCTTCAACTTCCCCGGTATGCTCAACGAACAACCGTACTCGCTCCCACTCTGCGAGCTGCTACTGACCGGCGCGAGCTGTCGTAATTCGTCTTGTGTTACTGCTGCTGCTGTTGAACGGCCGGTGCAGCCATGATCCCGCTCTGGGTACGGCCTGCTTCGCTCGTCGTCCTCGTCGTCGTCGTCTTGTGTGAGAGCGCGTCACTCAATGGAGGCCTCGTTCGCTCGCGTCGCAGATGTTCCCGGTCGCCATCGCCGCCGGAAACTCGTACATCCTCAAGCCGTCGGAGGTCGATCCCGGAGCTCCGATGTTGCTGGCGAAGCTCGCCAAGGAGGCCGGCGTGCCCGCTGGCTGCCTGAACATCATCCACGGCACCCACGTGCGTAGCCGTCTGAGCTGCGCCACGCCGAGCGAGGGGCGAGGCTCTTGCTGCACGTGCACGCGCGCTCACTCGCTTGCTCGCTCGTTCGTGCTCGTCTCATCCTAGGATGCCGTGAACTTCATCTGCGACCACCCCGCCATCAAGGCCATCTCGTTCGTCGGCAGCAACCAGGCTGGCATGCACATCTACAGCCGCGGTGGCGCCAACGGCAAGCGCGTGCAGTCCAACATGGCTGCCAAGAACCACGGCACCATTCTGCCTGACGCCAACAAGGAGCACGTACGTCGTCGCTGCCACCACCACCACCACCACCACCACCACCACCACCACCACCACCACCACCACCACCACCACCATCACTCGGCCTTACTGATTTAACGTGCGACTCGCTTGCAGGCTCTGAACGCTCTCACCGGTGCCGCCTTCGGTGCCGCTGGTCAACGTTGCATGGCTCTCTCGGCGGCTATCTTCGTCGGCGAGGCCCGCAAGTGGTACGTGCCACTTCATCGCGCGCTATCTGTCTGTCAGTCAGCCCCTCGCTCACTCGCTCGCTCTCTCAGGATCCCTGAGTTGGTGGCCCGTGCCAAGAAGCTGGTCGTCAACGCTGGCCACGAGCCCGACGCCGACGTCGGTCCCGTTGTCTCCAAGAAGGCCAAGGCGCGCATCGAGGCGCTGATCCAGTCGGGTGTCGACGAGGGCGCCAAGCTGCAGCTCGACGGCCGTGGCGTCAAGGTGCCCAAGTACCCCAACGGCAACTTCGTCGGCCCCACCATCCTCACGGGCGTCACTCCCGACATGACGTGCTACAAGTACGCTGCAGCAGCCGCCGCCGCTGCGCCGCGCACCGCCACTCACCACACCCGCACAATAGGGAGGAGATCTTTGGCCCGGTGCTGGTTTGCCTCGAGGCCGAGACGCTCGACGATGCCATCAAGATCACCAACTCGAACATGTACGGCAACGGCTGTGCGCTGTTCACTCGCTCGGGCGCCGCTGCCCGCAAGTTCCAGCACGAGATCGATGTCGGTCAGGTGCGTTTGCGTCTGCGTTTGCGCCTGTGTGCCGCCAACCCGCTCCTCTCTCACACTACACTGTACGCGTGCTTGCACAGGTCGGCTTGAACCTCCCGATCCCGGTGCCGCTGCCGTTCTTTAGCTTCACCGGCTCGCGTGGCTCGTTTGCAGGCTCGCACAACTTCTACGGCAAGGTACGCACGCATACGTCGCCGGTCTCCTGTCGCCCTGAGAAACTGCCCCCGCTGATGCAACCGCGCTCGCCGCTCCCACAGGCTGGCGTGCAGTTCTACACGCAGCTCAAGACAATCACGTCGATGTGGCGCGAGGATGACATCGACGAGGGCGTCCGCACCTCGATGCCGCTGCTCAAGTAAGCCTGCGTCTGAATCTGCGCACCCAGCAGCGGCGGAATGCCTCGCTGCTCAGCCAACCCACGAGCCAAGCAATCAATGAATGAATAGACGAGCGGTTTGTTGCTACAACTCAGTGTCCTCGTGAGAGTGAGAGAGACACAGAGAGAGAGAGATGTCGTCCACTCCGCTGATTCTCCGCAGAGAGAGAAGGAAGGAAGGTTGGCTCGCTCGCTCGCTCTCTTGCTTGCTCGCTCGCCCGCCCGCGCTGCTCGCTCGATATAGCGACGCCGCTATCACCCTCCCTGCTCCTCGCAACCAATCGACAACAGCAGCGTCCACTCCTGCCTCTCCTCCTCCTCGACTGAGAGTCAGCACGCCACGATGAGTCGAGCATCGCGGCCGCAGTCGCCGCCTGCTGCGGCTGCCACATCGTCGCCTCCGGCTGCTGCTGTCTCGAGCTCGGCCTCGGCCTCGGCCTCCACACCTGCTTCTGCGTCGGCCTCTTCACCAAAGTCTCGTGCAGATGCCACGGTGCCGTTCACATATCCGATACAGCAGCCGCCACCGAGCTTGGTGTCGGTCGCCGCGCGATCGAACGCTGCCGCGCCGCCGCCATCGACGAGCACCACCAGCACCTCGAGCAGCAACACCACCACTGCCACCTCAACGAGCGATGGCTCGAATTCCAGCTCCAGCTCCAGCTCGAGCAATGGCGGCTCGCCTGCCGATGGCGCCGATGAGGCGCATGGTTCGGACGATGACGACGACGACGGACGCCACGAAGTACGCTTCGTGTACTGGTGCGTGGCGTTCGAGAAGCTCGTGCACAAGCTCATCGACACGCGCCTCACGTACGTCGAGACCATCGAAACCATCTCGGCCATCGCTCCCTACATCCTCCCCGAGGCCTTCATCTACAAGCTACCTCAGCAGCGCAAGGCTGGACGTGCTGATCTGCTGCGATGGTGCGTCATAGTCGCCATATCGCCATATCGCCATTGCAGTGCGCGATATCATGACTGATGCTGCTTGGTGCATCGCGCTGGCATCCCTGCGCCATCGCTCGCTCTCGACACAACCATTACGATCGCGATCGCGATCACGATCTACAGTGGCTTCTACTTTCTGAACCTCCTCGATCGCGTCAAGCCCGATCACTATCCGCTGCTGTCGCAGTGTATCACGAGCATCTTGAAGCGGTACGCGAGCCACCACTCCGACCTGCATGCACATTGGAGCACGTTCGTTCGGCGGCCTGATACGACTTGCTCCTCGGTGAATGCGCCGCTGCGTTGTGTGTGTGTGGTTACAGACGCGAATTCGATGTGACGGTCTTCAGTACGGTGCTTGCACCCTGATGCTCGCTTGCTCGCTTGCTTGCCTGACAGGAACGCGCGCGCGCAGACTTTGAGGAGGACATGACGCCCGGTTGTACATATAGCGAACTGCGCCAGCTGCTCGACTATCGGCGGCTGCTGTACTCGGTGCAGGAGTACGTGTCGAAGAAGCTCAGTCGAGCCGGCACCATTCCGGCCGCCATCGTCTTTGCCGCCAGCGTCACCGGTGCGTTGATTGGCGCGCGCGCGCGCGTGAGAGGGAGAGAGCATGTCGATGGCAGTCGCTTACTTTTCAGAGATCGTGCTCGTGTGCCGGTATGAAGCGTTCAACTTCTTCTACCTCGACCTGCTGGCGCCGCGGCTGCTCGATGCCATCTGGTCGGTGAGCGACGAGGACGAGGCGGCCAGCAAGTATCCCGATATCAAGGCTGCGATCGCCAACATGGCACGCAAGGGCGTCAAGGACCCGCTGTCGCCGTCGTCGAGCCGCAACACGCAAGTGTTCTGCATCATGAAGTTTGGCCTGTCGCAGCTGACGCGCTTCTGCGTGCTCGACAGTCCGCAGATCGAGCAGTTCGAGGAGCTCGTCGTGCGAGCGACCGAGAGCTCGGCCTTGGCTGCGCGATTGCGGCTGCGCGGCGACTTTTATCTGCTGTTCCTGCGCGAGTTCGTGCGCCACTCGGTGTATCTGACGCGCAGCGCCACCGAATGGGCGCTGGTTCCGGGCTACTATCAGATCATCCACCCGTTTTTGGTGCAGATGAAGGAGTGCGCTCCGCGTTATCCCTACAAAATCGTCGAGGTACGCGAACTACATTGCTCGAGATACGAAAGAACGAACGAACCAACTCACTCACTCGCTCATGCATTGGCATTGAAGACCGCAACGATTCTGCTGCACAACGTCGATTTGTTCAATATTTATATCGAGATTTCGCTCAAGGCAACTAATGCACATATTGTAGAGGACTGTATATGTACGGCGAACTCACACGAACTCACACACAAACTCACTTGTGGCCAACGATGCACATCTGACTGAAATGGCGCAGTTACGATATCGGTGATCGGAGGGTGGCTGACGTGTATGCGGCGCGACTTGCTGCTGCACCACCTGCCGAGTACCACGAACTTTGAGCTGCTGCTGCAGGCGCTCTCGCTGCTACTTGCCTCGGAGCACCATCAAGTTCTCGTCAGCACTCTGACATTGCTGTATCGGTATGTGGCGCTGGAGCTCGGGAGCGTGCGAGATGAGTAGCGACTGATGCGCTCGCACGGACATGATGAGCAGACACTTGTGCATCTTTCCGCAGCCACAACGCAGCCTGATCATTGAGGACCTGCTGCTCGATCAATCATTCTACCGGCTGTTCTTGCATTGGTGCGAGGACGTGCGGTTCGTGTTCCATTATCTATTGGCGTTCCAGGTACGAGAAAGAGAGAAAGAGCGACGGCATGAGGAGAAGTGGCTCACGTTTGCCGCGCGCCCAGGTGACATCGATCGAGGCACCCGATGGACCTCTCGATCGCGTTGTACAAGTGGGCCGTCCGCCAAAGTTGCGCAAGAAACGAATCGATGACGTGTACGTGAGAGCCACCACACAATGCGCCAGTGTGTCTCGAGAGCCAGCGCCTGATATGCGTGAGATCGCGTCGATGCAGCCGGAGCATCAAGCTACTCAACTCCTACATTGCCAAGATGAAGATTCAAATGTCCGACCCAACGACGCACTACTTTCCCGAGAGCTATCAAGTACGTCGTCATGCACTGCGCCGCAGCAAGTGCAGGCGTAGATAGAGTGAGTAATCGCCGACTCGACGACGCGCAGATCTACTACGAGCGAGCAATCGAGAGCTACAAGAAGCGACTCGAAGAGTTCCGCAAGTGGAAGGCCAACATCCAGGTGCTCAAGGCCACGGGCTGTATCGTGTTCCCGGACCTGGCAGCAGCAGCGCTCAACTCCAAGATGAAGGGCGACTAGGCAAGCGAGCCAGTGAGAGAGTGGCCTTGGCTTGGCTTGGCTTGGCTTGGCTTGGCTTGGCTTGGCTTGGTGTGTGATTGGTAAAGCAAGCAAGCAAGGCATCATCGCCTCGTTCTCATCAACCACCAACATCAACAACCACTCTCTCACACACACATATGGCTACCAGCACCGCACGGCGCTCGCTTGGCGCGCAACGGATTGGCTGCATCGGCGGCGGGAACATGGCAGAGGTCGGTGTGGTTGTGCTCGCCCGTGAGTGAGGGAGGTCGGTCGGCTAATCAGGCGCGATGGTGCACAGGCCATCGTGGCGGGGCTCGTGTCGAGTAACTCGGTGCCGCCAAGCAACCTCGTACGCACGCTGGCGCACTGGCGCACTGGCGCCCGTACTCGCTCACATGGTGGTTGTGCTCCACTGAGGCCGTGTAGGTTGTATCGGACGTCACCGATGCGCGAGCCGAGATCTTTACGCGCCTCGGTGTGCGGTTCACGCACGATAACCAAGGTTCGCTCGATGCAGGCAGGTTG
>JGI26540J51217_10001989_pt1 | contig 13575 bp, 25 predicted proteins | sample ThiBio_1000_plan_2_FD_51217 | JGI IMG/M metagenome (IMG submission 51217)
CACACACACACACACACACACACACACACACACACACACACACACACACACACACACACTCGCTCAAGCATATTCTCGATCGTCGAATTGTCTGACTCGATCTCGGGATCGATCGATACGCAGCACAACGAGTTGGAAGATGAAGGAGCACGATACCTCAGCGATGCTCTTCGAGTCAACGCCACGATCACATCTCTCAACATTGCTGTACGCAGCTCTCTCACCGATGAACCGATGAACCGATGCATCCGGTGCAATCTCTTGTCGGTGACTCTTTCGTGTTGGCAGTTCAACAATCTCGAAGCGGAAGGAACACGATACCTCAGCGATGCTCTTCGAGTCAACTCCACGATCACATGGCTCAAGATGGGGGCCTTTACAAGCGAGCAGGTCCATATTCGAGCACTTGTACGATAGATGCCTCGTTGTGTTTGTATCGGATTGATCGATTGATGGACCGACTCCGACTCTCGCAATCAAGTTCAACCTATTTGGAGCGGAAGGAGCCCGCCACCTCAGCGACGCTCTTCGAGTCAACTCGACCATCTCGTACCTTTGCATCGGAGTGCGTCTGATCCGTGCAATCAAGGGCTGTCACGCGTGCGTTAACGAGTGGTTCGTATCGTTTGCCACGGTCATCCGCAGGGCAGCGCCATTGGCGATGAAGGTGCACGCTACATCAGCGACGCCCTTCGAGTCAACTGCTCTCTGACGAGCCTCGATGTTGGCGTACGTCGGGCACGAAATGCTTGTCTCATCAATTGCCAGTCTGCAAACTTGTATTCAAGCTCCACTCGATATCTCGCGGTTCGTCTTGATACAGGACAACGACATTGGCGATGAAGGAGTGCGCCACATCTGCGAAGCTCTTCGATCGAGCTCCAGCATCGCTACCATCTCTCTTGGAGTACGTATAACGTATTGATTGCTTGGTTGCTTGATCGCATTCCATTGATTGACTGTGCTTGATTGATTGCTTGATTGCATCATGTGCATTCGATTGCCTCAGCAAAACTTGGATGTGACCGATGAAGGCGTGCGATGCATCAGCGATGCTCTTCGAGTCAACTCGAGCATCACCAAGCTCGATCTATCGGTATGATGGTTCTAGTGCTGGTGGTGGTAGCTGCTCTCGATCGCACCCTCACGAGCAAAAGGGCACAAATACAGGGCATCAACACGACATTGGTTGGCACGCAATACCTCATCGATGCTCTCCAACACAACTGCACTCTCATCGAGCTGGGCCTCGAGGTACTCACACACTGTGCTGGATGAGCCGACCGATCGACCGACGAACCAACTCCAATCGTTTGCGTTTGTGGTTGATTTCAGGACTACAAGATTGACGATCATCAAGCCGAATGCATCCGACGTAGTTTGGAGCTCAACGCGGTGCGTGCCACCTGATGCTTCTCTAGCATGAGCACGGTGTATTGAAGGATCTGTTGCATCGCTGAGCAGGTATATCGATGGAGTGTGGCTCGACATCACGCAGCACCACGTGAAATGAAGCAAGCGATCTTGGTGTTGATGATGATACGGTCGCTGTGCGACTCTCCTTGGACCTTGATTCCGAACGAGTTGTTGTTCGAGATCCTCGGACATATGTGAGATAGAGAGCTGATTGGACGGGCGCAAGCATAGTTGTCCCATTCCATCGAATCAATCAATCAATCAATGAGGCATGGTTGGCCGCAATACATCGGAACAGTGCGACACTTCGCTCGTTCATTTCGTTGTTCGCTCGCTCGCGTGTGCATGAGTGCGACCGAGACCTCAACGTGTACTCTATCTCTCCCCCCGATACCGACAACGAAAGCAACCGGCAACCGTACAATGGACGTGCTTGTGACAGGAGGTGCCGGCTTCCTCGGATCGCATCTATGCGACCTGCTCCTGGCCGATGGACATCGCGTGCTGTGCGTCGATAACCTGTACAGCGGACAGCGAGACAACATCGCACATCTGCTCGCCAATCCATCGTTCGAGTTCATCGAGCATGATGTCATCGAAGCCTTCTCGGTGCCAGAAGGGCGGCGCATCGATCGTGTATGTCATCAGTGTGGCAGCGTGTCAATTGCTTCGGATGCCTTGCTGGCGATGCACTCATATCGATACGGCGAGCAGATCTATCATCTCGCGTGTCCTGCGTCGCCAGTGTTCTATCAAGCCGATCCGATCTTTACAACCAAGACCAGCGTCTACGGCACGTTGAATATGCTCGAACTCGCAAAGAAGCACAATGCCAGGTACACTCACGCGCGCACATACACTCGCGCCATCGAGCACGACAACGACAACGACAACGATGCTTATCGACATGGGTCGCTGTCGTCGTCGCTCGACATCGCGTGATGCAAGGCTGCTCTTTGCTTCGACCTCGGAGGTCTACGGCAATCCGGCCGTGCATCCTCAAGTAGAGTCGTATTGGGGTAACGTAAATCCGCATGGCATTCGATCGTGCTACGATGAAGGTATCTGCCACTGCAACAACAACGCAAGCATCGTCAAGTCGTTGAGATCTTTCTCACGATCAATCAATCGAACGATCGAACGAACGAACGCGTCAAATGTATCGTGTGCCATAGGCAAACGATGTGGAGAGTCGCTATGCTTCGACTATCATCGACAATACAACGTCGATATCCGAGTGGCACGTATCTTTAATAGCTACGGAGCTCGAATGGCCGAGAACGACGGTCGAGTCATTAGCAACTTCATCATGCAAGTGCTATCGAACCAGAACATCACGATCTTTGGCGATGGTAGCCAGGTACTCGAGAGACAGAGACACGCAATGCATCTCGCGCAATGATTCGTGTGGTAACGAATGGCGACGGCCGCATAGACGAGGAGCTTTTGTTGTGGATTGGATACGGTACAAGGACTCCGAGCCTTGATGGAGGGCGCCGAGATCGGGCCCGTCAACATTGGCAATCCGGTCGAGAACACGATACGCGAGATTGCCGATATCATCATCGCCAAGGTGTGCGCGCGTGTGTGCGTGCGAGCGGCATCTCGTGCCACGTTGTGGATACTGATACGTGTGTGCGTGTGGTTGCAGGTGCCCGAGTCAACGTCACAGATCGTGTTCCGACCATTGCCATCGGATGATCCTGAGCGTCGCCTCCCCGACATTACGCTTGCGCGCACCAAGCTCGTACGTCAGCCACAATCGCCATCTCGAAGCCCTCAAGAACAAACTCGATTGATATCGCATATCAACGCGCGTTTGTGTTTGTGTGTGCAACCAGAACTGGTCGCCCAAGATCGTGTTGAGCGACGGCCTCGACGCGACGATCGCGTACTTTCGAGAGCGTCTTCGAACCGAGGAGCGTGATTGTCCTCACAAGCGATTGCTGGCTCGTTTGGCCAAGGCCAAGGCTGCGAGTCAGTTGGAGTAGGAGAAGGCGCTCGCTTCGGGCTCGTTGCTGAATGCGACGAGATGGCGCACGTCGGATCTACGGCATCTAAGAGAATCCAACCAATATATAAGAGGACAGCGCTCAACAAACGAAACGAACACGGCCGAACGAGGGAGGAATGCGATCGATCAGCGCAGAGACTGAGGTTATATTGAATGAATGGTGTTGGTGTCGTTGTCGGCAGTGGAGGCGGACACGGGCGCGGGTACAGCCAAGCAACGCCTACACCGCAAAGGCGTATTGTGGATAGTGGATGTTGATGATCGACTGTGGCGAGAACTCGTTGATATTGGTGTCGAGCAAGGCAGTGTTACCCCACGACTGCAAGAACTCGTGGTTCGCACGGTGCTGCTCGCGCATTTGTGTGAGCAACTGGAGATCGCCACTCCGAGAGAGAGAGAGAGAGAGAGAGAGAGAGAGAGAGAGAATGAGAGACGTACTGCTCGGCTAGACATGGCAGCGGCATCAGCGAACGACAGGGCGGGCATCTCAGGCAGAGTTGTAGCAGCGTATGGCGTTTCTAGAGGGCGTTCAAGATTGAGCTGGATGAGCGGCAGAGAGGCGAGCAGGCAGCGTTGGTCGTACCAAAGATCTGCTTAAAGTTCTGTGCAGTCCAGCGGGTACGAGCAATGGCAGCGGTGCTCGACTCGGACTTGGAGTGCGTGGGCTGGTGGCGGGCACGGACGAGTGAGTGAGTGAGTGAGCGAGCGAGCTTGAATGATGGATGGTGGAAGTACTGATAGGCGTACCGTATCGCCACGGCTGCGGTGAGCACCGTTCAAGCCACTTCGCGAGAGAATGCGAAGCTGCTCGGTCTCGGAGGACTTGGCGCTAGTCGAGAGACCCTCGCTGGTCGACGACAGCTCGAGTTGTCCGCGGATCGATTGGTGAAGGGCCAAGGCAGGCGAGTCGACCAGCAGGCCGATGATCTCCTTCTTGGCGAACTTGTTGGTGACCTGCTTGGCCTCTCCACTGTGGAACGATCGAGACAACACATATGGTCGGTCAACAGGCGAGAACGAGGAAAGCTCGTAGGAGGTGCATAGCGTACGCAGGGAAGGAGGCTTGAGAGGCTTTCAGCAAGCCGCCCTCGTCAGCAAACACGGGTGACAGCTCTCCAGCCTCGCGGCGAGCGTCAAGCACCTGGAGCATCGCGGGTCAGCAATGGAGTCTCACGAGCAGAGAGAGGGAGAGAGAGAGAGAGTCAGTCTCATACGTGGTTGATGTGCTCGATCAACGGAGTGACCTCGAAGCGACGCGCCAAGAACAACAGCACGTTGGCTATGAGTGCATGCAGCGCCTGGTTGTGGTGGCCGTCCAACGGAGGCTCGCTGGTCGCGTCCTGCGCGGTCAAGATGATCGGCAGCGATTCTTGGATCTCGTCGATGCCGAGCTCGGCGATGAGGCCATGAGCGTTGGCGCTGATCAGCTCGTAGTTCAGCGGCTCGTTGTTGGCGAACAAGGCGCTGTTCCAGATGCCGGCGCGAAAGTGCGACAGGCCCTCGAGCGACGAGAAGGTCGGGCCCAAGACGACCGACGCACGCAGCGAGCCGACCGACGACAGATGCTCGCGCACGGTCTCGAGCCAACCTCCGCGAGCCATCAGCTGGTGGTAGATTTGGTGGATCAGCTGGCGCACGGCTAACGTGCAGTCGACCGTCGGTCAATAATTCGCATACGGATGAGTGACAGCAACGAGCAGCACGTACTGCAATCGGGAGACTTGAGGCCATCGGCCAACTGTGTCAAGAAGCCGTTCGAGTACGACTTGCCATCAGGCAGCGGCTCGAGTTGCTGCGCGATCGCGAGGATGCTGCGCAACAGGGCGCACAACATGCGGTTCGAGACTTGGGGCGACTTCTTGGCGCTCTCGTCGGTCTCCTCGCTGTTCTCGATCTGGTGGTCCTCGAAGCGCTGCAGAATGTACGACATGGCGTCGAGGCGCTGGAAGGGGTCGACACGCTCGGTGATGATTGCTAGCAGAGGAGCAGAGGCGGGTCAATGTCTCGCTTCAGCTCGAGGCGCGCAGCACACACACGCAGTCACGATGCGACATACCGATGCATTCGATGATGGCGCGCTGGAGGTTCTGCTCCTCATCGGAGGCCGACTGCGAGCTGTGCAGCAAGTGACGCAGCAAGCTGCTGAGCGGCTCGATCACGGGGCCAGTGTTGTTCTGGAGCGTGGTCTTGAGCAACTCGACGATACTGCCACGCACACGTCACGATGAGTCGAGGTGCTTTTGCGATGAGTGCGCCATGATACAAGAGCGCCGGCGGCGTACCTCGTCTTGAGAGCAGGCGTCAACGACGGGCTTCCAATGTGCTGGAGAACGCCGACTTGCACCAAGTGGCGGTGCTGCGGCTTGAGGCCGACGGTGAAGGTGCGCAGACAGCACACGGTGAAGTCGGTCTGGTCCCAGAGGTTGTTTGCATCGAGGTAGCTGTACGACGAGAGCGCAGAGGCGTGTCAGCTCGAGCTCGTTTGTAGGTGGCGCGTGAGAGCGACGCGTCGTACCGCAGGAAGAGCTCGAAGATGGGACGCAGCGTGATGTTGTTCAGACGATCGGCGAGGTCTCGCAAGCACAAGATGCCCTCGACGTGGATCGAGGTCTCCTTCCAGTCGGCGGGAGCCTCGAGGTGCTCAATGTCGAGCTCCGAGAGGCCGGTGCCACTACACGACACGACGGCGCGCCCATTGCGACCATCCCCTCTCATCCCATCAGAACCGACGCTCGCTCGATCGATGGCTCTGCTTGGCGCCAGACGTACGTGCGAATGCTGGAGAGAATGGCTGGGAGGAAGGCGCCAAACGAGTCGTTGGCTGCTGACGACGAGGACGACGACGAGGCGGACGAGGACGAGGACGACGACGACGAGGAGTTGGGGATGTACTTGCTGATGGCCGAGTCGAAGTCGTCGATCGTTCGAACGTACGCCTTGATACCACGAAGGCCGTGTACTCGGAAGCTGGATGGCGTTGGGCCTCATGTCAGTACCAATCGATAGAACCCACTCACTCGTGCACACACTCTCGCGCTCGCTCGCTCTCGGTGATACCGTTTCTGCTCGTCCTCCTGGGCGGACGTGGTGGTCGTCATCTGGATGAAGGAGTTGATGAACGAGTCGAGCTGCTGGATGTGCGCGAGCTTCTGGGTCGATTGGGCGAGCACCACGAACTGTCGATAGCATGCGAGATCACATCATATCGTTGGTTGGTCATCATATTCGAGTTCGAGCACCTGGGAGATGGATGGACGTACGGTGTCGACGGCGGCGCACTTGAGCGACACGTTTCGTTCATTGAGCAGCAACAACAAGATGTCGAAGAGCGCCTCGGAGAAGAAGGCCAGGTTCTCGGTACACTTGGAGATCAGCTCGTTGAATATCAAGAGCGAGATCTCGACGAAGCTGCGCGACGCGAGAGCGGGTCAGTGCCGCCCGCCTCCTCCGCCAACACCGACAAACAACAGCAGGGCTCGCGTCGTACTTGAGGCGGCCCTTCTTGAGGTCCTCGCGAGTACGCTTCTCAATGTACTTGCCAATCTTTTGCAGCTTGTTGGGCGTGATGTTGGCATAGTGGGTCAAGTTGCCCAGTTGATGGCTGATGGCGCACAGACCCGATCACCAATCCATCGATCACCAATCCATCCAACCAGCACGACGAGAACGCGAGCGATTGGCGTCGCCTTCGGGGCCGCATACCTGTTGATCGGTGCATCGAGCTCCGCTGGGTAGAGCGCATCTACGAGCTTGGTGTACTTCTTCTCCTTCTTGAAGATTCCGCGGCGGCCGAGCATGGTGGGCGAGCGAGGCGCAACACGACGCGGCAACCACACAACAACGAACGAACGAAGGCGATCGCAGCGATCTCGCTCTTGTTCCCTTTGCTCGCTTCTCTGCTCGCGCCCCTGATATCGATCGGCCTCGTGCGTGTGTATGTTATCAGATTGGTTTATTGTGCAACAAGCAGAGCCTAGTTTACTTCTTGGCAGCGGCGGCAGCCTTGGACTTCTTGGTGCCTCGCAGCTTCTTGGCGCGGTTCTTGCGCTCCTTGCGCTGCTTGCGTGCCGTCTTCTCAAGAGTGACGAGCTTCTCCTGTAGTGGCACAAGCGGGTCAGAACAAGAGCCGCATACACACGCATACAGATGCGCGAGGATAACAGATGGTGGGTAGCTGTTGTCTCTTCTCCACCGCGACACAGAATTCGCTGCTGCGCTACGACGGATCTCTCTCCTTCGTGTAGAATATCGCGGAACGTTCGCTCGCCAGAAGCACCCAGACCACTGCAACGCCTTCCTCTCTCCCGCTTTCTCTCTCGTGTACGCGAGCAGCAGCGTGGTGGTTGCTGCTGCATGGTGCGTGACGATGATGACGACGCTGCGAACGCGATACGTACGCGGACCAATCGGTACTTGGGCTCGTACTTCTTCTTGGCGGTGATGTTGTCGTAGACCAAGGCGAAGCCGGAGCTCTTGCCTCCACCGAACTGAGTGCGGAAGCCGAACAGCGTGATGGTGGTCGGGTCCGACACGTTGTACATCTTGGCAAGAAGAGTCTTGAGCTCCTCCTTGCTCACATTGGGGCGGCCGGGATGGACGACATCGACGACCTGCAGCGACGGACACCAAGACACGGTCAGCGGCCGCACTGTCGCAGGAAGATCACAAGCTCTCGAGCTGCTGTACGCGCGCTAAACTCGCTCGCGCAAGCGGATAGAGAACGCGATAGAGAGAGAGAGAGAGAGAGAGAGAGAGAGAGAGAGAGAGAGATAGCAGGTGCGCGTATGCAACACAAAGTAGCGCCACGAGCCACAGATGAACACGACTCGCTGCGAGAGCACGACGAGGTGCGTATGGGCTAGGGCGAGCGGGCGGGCGCACGCGAGCTCACACGCGCCAGCAGGCGTCGTGTGTATGCGTGCTGGCGGCGCGAGAGCGAGCTGCGGGTGCCGATGGCGGTGGCGGTGTTGGGCATCGAGTATCGCGTCGGCTACGAGGAATCAGAGCACGAACCATTTGGCGACGAGCAAGAAGGGGGTTGCCCTTGAACTTGCGCGTGCGGATGTGGCACGCAGGCTTGGCGTCAGAACCCATTGCGGATGGCGAGACGCGGGTCTGTGGCGGAGGAGAAGGGGGAAGAGGAGGCGTGAGATCGAGCACGGCGACCAAAAGGCGAGACCGAGCCCGTAGTGCAAGAAGGGCTCTCGGCCGAGCCTTAATGGCCGGGGTACCTCCACCCTTAAGCGGATTCCCGCCAAAATGCGTCGTCCTCCTGCGGTTGGCTCCCGCGCTTGGCAGCCAGCAGCAGCCACTGCCACCCACCGCAGCAAGCCAGCTGGCCTCGGCTAATCTGCGCCTCACATCGTCATTCGCCCTGCCACCCAACCCACCGCACCTCCTGTCGTCGTCGCGCACCCAGCTGCTCGCCGCCTTGGTCGTCGCCTTGCACCTCCCCGGCTTTCCGTTGCTCATTGGATGTGCAACTGCTGCGTGAGCGAGCCTCTGTGAAATATCCATCCCGCCGGTACGTGCGCGCTGCCTGCATATCTAGATATGCGCCTGGAGCCCTGCGCTCACCTCGTCCTCGCTTCTGCAGAACGCACCTAGGCAGCCATGACCACAAAATACGCCGCCGATGCCTCGCGGCTCGAAGCCTCGCGCGAGAACGCGCACCCGATCTCACGCGGTCGCGAGTTCACCGCCGCGGCCTCGACTCCCAAGTCGCGCCGAAAGTACGTCCACCCTTCGCAGCGCTCGCTCCCTCTCGATGTACTCAGTCGACCCGGTCGTTCGAACCATACGATAACGACAGAGCCTTCGAGAGCCGCCTTCAACAAATGACTCGTACGTGTTTATTCGTGTTTATTCGTGTTTATTCGGTTGTTGTGTCATTGCCTTCCATCGTCCAACACACACGCTCTCCCGTGCACCACAATGCTTCCTTGCTCGCCATCGTCTCATCCCGTTGTGTTTGGCGTCTCTAGCGGCCGATGATCCCTTGCCGATCATCGAGGAGTTCCTCAAGTCGCTCGAGCAACAACCGAGCGCTCAGACCGAGCTGCGCCAAGAGTTGGAGAAGTGGCTGCATCACCTCGAGAGCCAAGGCCGCTACAACGACGATCGTCGATTCGTGACCCTGTGGATGCGATACGTACGTGTCTCTCTCTCTATCTACATCATCTGCCACATCGAATCGAATCACTCACTCACTCACTCACTCGTTTATCGGTGTGCGCAGGCGGCGCTGCTTCCAGCTCCGACCGAGGTCTTCCACTACCTCAACGACAAGAACATTGGTTGCAAGCAGGCCTTGTTGTACATCACATGGGGCTTCCAGTTGGCCAACGAGCGACTATTCGACGAGGCCAACGACAAGTTCCAACTCGGCATCAATCGGTACGCGCAGCTACTCGCCAACGGCATCGAAGCAACCAGCGAAGCTCATGTGTTTATGTGTGTGTGTATGTGCGTGTGTCGATAGCTCGGCCGAACCGCGCGAGCAGCTGCAACAACAGTACGAGCGATTCAAGCAGATCGCCAAGCATCAAGGCTGGGTACCACACGCCCGTGTTCCCAGTGCCACCACGCGAGCTGAACCCTGTACGTTAGAGCAGCGGTGGCCTCATCAATATCTCTATCGCTTGCTAATGCCATCCACCCGACGATACGACACACAGTCGATGAGAACGCTGGCCGCGTGTTCACTACGCTCGCCAGTGCCGCTCCAGTCACTCGGCAACAACAACAAGCACCGCCGCCTCAGCAACAACGAGCACAGCGTACGTCGAGTGTGCCGATCTTTCGTGATGCCGATGAGGCGGCCGCCTCTGCGCGACCGGAGGTGCTCCCTCCTTGGGGTCGCTTCGCCACGATGGTCGAGCGCCGACGAGAGAACGAAACCACGCCGACCTCTTGGGTTGGTCATACGGTATGCAGCGCACATAGCTACTCGTCTTTGTATTGATGTTATTGGTTGTATTTATGATTTATCTCTATCGTATCGATATTATTGGTTGTATTCATGATTTATCTCTCTATCGTATCGATATTATTGTATTTATGATTTATCTCTCTATCGTATCGATATTATTGATTGTATTCATGATTTATCTCTCTATCGTATCGATATTATTGGTTGTATTTATGATTTATCTCTCTATCGTATCGATATTATTGGTTGTATTTATGATTTATCTCTATCGTATCGATATTATTGATTGTTTTTATGATTTATCTCTCTATCGTATCGATATTGGTTGTATTCATGATTTATCTATTGTATCGATATTATTGATTGTATTCATGATTTATCTCTCTCGTATCGATATTATTGGCTGTATTTATGATTTATCTCTCTATCGTATCGATGTTATTGCTTGTGTATGATTTATCTCTGTTGTATCGATGTTATTGGCTGTATTTATGATTTATCTCTCTATCGTATCGATATTATTGGTTGTATTCATGATTTATCTCTCTATCGTATCGATGTTATTGATTGTATTCATGATTTATCTCTCTATCGTATCGATGTTATTGATTGTATCTATGATTTATCTCTCTATCGTATCGATATTATTGCTTGTATTCATGATTTATCTCTATCGTATCGATGTTATTGATTGTATTCATGATTTATCTCTATCGTATCGATATTATTGGTTGTATTCATGATTTATCTCTATCGTATCGATATTATTGGTTGTATTCATGATTTATCTCTATCGTATCGATATTATTGGCTGTATTCATGATTTATCTCTATCGTATCGATATTATTGGTTGTATTCATGATTTATCTCTATCGTATCGATATTATTGATTGTTTTTATGATTTATCTCTCTATCGTATCGATATTATTGCTTGTATTCATGATTTATCTCTGTTGTATCGATGTTATTGATTGTATTTACGATTTATCTCTGTTGTATCGATGTTATTGATTGTATTCATGATTTATCTCTCTATCGCATCGATATTATTGATTGTATTTATGATTTATCTCTATTGTATCGATGTTATTGATTGTATTTACGATTTATCTCTGTATCGAATCGATATTATTGATTGTATTTATGATTTATCTCTATTGTATCGATATTATTGATTGTATTCATGATTTATCTCTCTATCGTATCGATATTATTGGTTGTATTCATGATTTATCTCTCTCGTATCGATATTATTGGTTGTATTTATGATTTATCTCTGTTGTATTGGCTGACCCGATTTTTGATTGCCATTTTACAGCTCCCACAAAAGGTTGAAGCCCCAACCCGCCCGGCTGCATCACAGCGGGTCGTCATTCATGCCGACGATGTTCCGGACAACAGCACGCAAGGTCCCGCGCCCATCAAGCCGCGAGCGGTTGACGCACCTGCCGTTAGTGCTACGACAGATACTGCGACCCAACGCTCCAAGGCCGCTTCCAGCGCTCGCAGCGGTATGCTGATGTTGCGAGTTCGTCTCCGAGCGCTGGAAATCATACCGACCGCTCACTGTTGCACGCGTGTATTAGTGAAAGCCGAGAAGCTCGTAGTGCAAGATTATCTGCTCGCGGTCGGTGGACAGCGCAACGCGCCGTTGCCGGCGGTTTGTGTCGAGCGATCGCTCGAGGAGGCTCGCGCTTCGTTGATGGGCTACAGCCAGTACGTCGCACAACGACTGTAGTGTCACCTGCTGCCACCTGCTCTTTCGATATCACTCACCATCGTTCATCGTCGTCGTCATCATCATTATTGGGCATCGATCTAGACGCTTGGAAGAGGAGATATCTCGCTTGCGACAGGCTCAATTTGTGCCGCTGCCTGACCACGATTCGGATATGGAGCTCGAAGACGACGAGGACGACGCTCCCGAAGAAACTGACGATATCGCGCTTCTCGATACGACCACCACCATGATGGCTGCTGCCGTGTCTGCCGCGCCGTCGTCGATCACTCCGCCCCAGCCCCGCACACCGCTTCAGTCGGCCGCGCCGCTGGCTCCCACTTCCACCGCAACCGTCGCAGCTGGCGCCAGCACGGGCAAGCAGCCACTGCGCCCGCTCGGCACCTCCAAGGGCGCCGAGCTGCAGCGCCGCTCGAGCCGCACGAGCCTTTGTAGCTCGAGCTCCTTGTCGTTGGTGCGTTCCGCATCGCAGCGGTGTGCGCAGCCGAGCCAAGCGGCCTCGATCGCGCCGCTCACGCTCACCGCGGCAGTCGCGGCCGAGATCAAGTCCGCGATCGAGAAGGAAAACTCGCTTCGTAGCTCGTCGATCGACGAGTTCGAGTGCGAAGCTGGCGATACGACCTTCCTCGATGGCCTCACGATGAACGGCGAGCTGCGCAACACGATCGAGTTCACTCGCACCATGACCTCGTGCACGTCGCCCGATCTCACCATGCACTCGCGCGAGGCATTGCACGACGTGCTCGAGATGTTCTCGTCGGCGCTCGACGAGAAGACGCGCGACTTGACGACCGACTTTGACAACGAGCCCGAAGACAGCACGGCAGCCAATCTCCAGCTGCTGCTTGGAACTCCAATGGTGACGCCGGGAGCTGCGTCGGTGGCAATCTTTGCCGATGGCGCTCACGATATGGGCGAGAACTTGCTGCCTCTCGCTACTCCCTCGCTCTTCCAACCCACTCCATTGCTCACGCGACCACAACCGCAACCGACACCAATGACTCAGTCGCGCCCGATGGTATTCTCTGACTCGGAGAATGCTCCACAACCCACTCCATTGCTCACGCGACCAGCAATGCAGCCGCGACCGACACCAATGACTCAGTCGCGCCCGATGGTGTTCTCTGACTCGGAGAATGCAGTGCAACCCACTCCATTGCTCACGCGACCACAACCGCAACCGACACCAATGACTCAGTCGCGCCCGATGGTGTTCTCTGACTCAGAGAATGCAGTGCAACCCACTCCATTGCTCACGCGACCAGCAATGCAACCGCAACCGACACCAATGAGCCAGTCGCGCCCGATGGTGTTCTCTGACTCAGAGAATGCAGTACAACCCACTCCATTGCTCACGCGACCAGCAATGCAGCCGCAACCGACACCAATGAGCCAGTCGCGCCCGATGGTGTTCTCTGACTCGGAGAATGCAGTGCAACCCACTCCATTGCTCACGCGACCAGCAATGCAACCT
>JGI26540J51217_10002041_pt1 | contig 13333 bp, 8 predicted proteins | sample ThiBio_1000_plan_2_FD_51217 | JGI IMG/M metagenome (IMG submission 51217)
TTTTTTTTTTTGTTTCATTCATAAAATGTTTTCTTCTAGTTTATTTGCCTCGAAAGTTGCTGTCGGAACAATTCTTTTAGGCATCTCATGTGAATATGTTTGCAATAGTCGGAAAGAAAGTACCGGTGGCACTATGTCGATCAAAGAACAAGTATCAAATGATTCGAATTCAATCGGTGATACACAAGTATCCGAGGCACCTTCAACCAATAATACAACTACAACCACCACTACAACAACAGCAGCTACTGCTGCTGCACCGACAACAACAACAACAACAACAACAACAACGTTCCTTGTACAATCATTAGAAAAAAGTCATACACGTAGTATAAGTCTTGTACATTTAAATGAATTAGTCAATCAACTTCGAGCATCTGAACCGACGGATTTACCATCGATCGAAGGCGGNGATGAGTTGAATGAAACATCATTTCGTGATGCTGATGANAATTATCATTGTTTAATCAATGATCAAAATTGTCCACCNACGCCAAATTTTTCGAAAGCTTCAACGCCCTCAAATTTGAATGAAACGAATGTGAATAGTAATAGTTCATCAGCGTTAACAACAATTACGAACAAAGACGACGGAATTGTTTTTAATGTTCCACCATCAACAACAAACACAATGGCCGACAAGAAAAAGCCCGATCTCAATGATGTCGAACGATTTAAAATGTGTGGAAATTCAATTATTGCTTGAAATATTCTTTNGTTTTTAACAACGCAAAAAAAAACAACGTTCTTTTTGTGAATTCTGTTATAATAGTATTTTACTCGTTGTAAACTTACTAATGTTTGGTTATGAGTTATAACATTGAATAAATTCAGTTATCAAAAGAAAAATGACAAAAATATTTAGGTAAAATAAACGGAGAAAATCATAGCGAGAATAGAATGTAGAAAAAACATCTGAACGAGAGTCTTATTTCTTTTTCGAATCTTTCGAAACTTCTTCACCGAGTTTTTTTGCTTCTTCAGCTTTCTTTTTCAATAATTCTTTGGCTTTTTCAACAGTTTCTTTTGATGCACCGTTGTCTTTGAAGATATTCACTAATTCGGATGTTGTTTCTTTGAGAAGTTTTTGGGCTTCAGGTTTTTTTTCTTTTGCTTTGTCGACAATTTCTTTCACTTTGTTATATTGTTCGGAGATTTGATCTTTTAATTTTGGATTTTCTGAGATTAATTTTTCGTAAGCATCACCACCAACATTACCAGCTAGTTCTTGAAGTTGTTGAACACGTTTTTGAAGAATGTCAACNGCTTTACTAGCTGTTTGTGAATCTAAGCCACCTTCTTTACTGAGTTTTTCGAAGTCTTTATAAGTATCTTCAAAGATTTTTTTCACATCTTCACCATGTTCTTTGCTGATTTGTTCGACTTGATCGAAGATTTTACTGAGAAATGGTGCTGAACCAGGAATTAATGTTGCAGTTGCTGAACGTAAATAATTAACTGTATTAGCAGCACTATCAGCTGGATCATCAGTTGTTTCTTTGACTTTCTTTTTAAGTTCTTCAGTTTTTTTCAGTGCGTCATTTGCAGTATTAACAACTTTTCGTGCACCACTCAGTTCATACCATGCAAAACCTAAAGAGAAACAACAATGGAAATATCNAGCACGTGTTATGCCTCGTGANTTGATTAAACATACCTCCAAGAAGAACAGCAAGACCACCAGCAGCACCAGCTACAAATGGAGATCCTTGTGCTTGTGTTTGTTGACTAGCAGCATTGGTTCCTTGCTATATAATTAGAAGCAAAAAATAATTAAGTAATGATAAATAATAACGGTAGCAAAGAGTCTACACTCACCCAACGATAAGGAGCAGCTGATCGGATAGCAGGTGTAACACGAACAGCTCGGACAGTGTTAATAGCAATTCGATTCATATTGTTGTGATTTACAGTAGGAATTTAAAGTAAAAATGTAGTGCGTCTTCCCGTCTGCTTTTATATAAACTAAACGGGTCAACCAGTATTCTATCGGTGAAGTCGAACCTTTTACTCTCCTACTACAGCGATAGAAAGAGAGAAAGAAAAAAAAACCAATCATTGGTGTTCTTGGGAAACCAATTCTGATTCTTATATCAGCAGAGTGCGACATATACTGAGTATTATCGAATATTAATTTGAAAAGTTCATTTTATGTCCCCTATAGAAACGTTTGAGTGTAAATACAAAAAACAGAAAAAAAGCAATAAAAAATACGAGTATTTGTTAGTATATGTATTTGCAGCCGATGTGATCGTCTTGTTCGTGACAGCATACCGATCCCAAAGTCCTGTGCACGTAGGATAATAATGACGATTTCTCATATACGGATTGAACTGAATAACAAAATCATTGTCGACCGATTGTTGACAAGCATCCCAGTTAGCTGGACTTCCATTGTAGTTCGGATTTGAACTAGAGATGAAATGAGCCCAATATAACATCATACTTGTAGACACTTGTTGGTCAATTGCATCGAAAGTGTATCCTCCCGAAAAATAAGGTAAATACGATGGAAAGAGCATGGGAAGGTCAGACGAATGAGTTGCACCAGCGCAAGATGATGTAGTAGATAGGAGATGATTGTATGTAAATAAATAAGAAGGTATCCCATAGCTAGAAAAGCTCGAAGTAATACGTCTCGATCCGCAATTCATCCAAGCGTTTGTGAATACAATATTTAGATATATTAATGGATTAGGCATGGCAGATATAGGACCATAGATTGCAGGAATCTCATCAACAATGGTGGTATTNTATAGTGCTCTAAAGTATTCTTGAACTTGTGCACTGGTGGCACTGCCATTTAAAAGCGAACATGTAATAAACGTTGTCTCGTTCGCCGTGCTTCCGATTAGTAATGGCATTTTTTTNAAGTTTNCGTTGGCATAGTAATTTTCTATAATATNATCCAGGNCATAACCGTCGATAACTGGAATACCAGTTGCTCCATTCTCAGTAACTAATAAAATACTCTCGACAGCATGAATTTGATCGGCGGTTAGATTACGTAGACATTGTAGTGTAGTACAATGTGTACTGGCTCTCAAAACNTTGCCGGTCTTATNGATGGCCGTCTGCAATGGATATGCTTGATTCGGCCATAGAGTACCGCTTTCAACAGCAGCTCTTTGAAATGTACCACTAGGGACCAGTGAAGTTGCGAGCAAGATTACAGTGCTTATACCGCCAGCACTCTCACCACCAACAGTAATTTGCTCAGGATTACCACCAAAACCAGCTATATTCTTTTTTATCCAGTCTAATGCCATTATTTGATCTAATATACCATAGTTACCAGTAGTTTTTCTGTTGTCGATGCCTGATCTTTCTTCAAATAATTCTTTATCTGCCATAAAACCCAGCAGACCGAGCCGATAGTTAATCGTAACGACGATGACAGGTACAGAATTTATAATACTTGTGCTCACGAATGGTGTACCATCGTACTGAAGAGAAGCACCGGCATAAAATGCNNCTCCATGAATCCAAACATATACAGGTAAATTATTTGCATTTTCTGGAGCATAAACATTTACGATGAGACAAACTTCGGTACGTGGGAAGCCCATGTCATACAGCTGATGACAAGAAACAGAATTGTACGCTTCTCTAGTAACATTGGATATGGCAAGAGCTTGAGGAGGCATCCATCTAAGGTTTCCGATAGGTGCTTGAGCATAAAGTATGCCCAACCAATAGTTCACATTAGTACCGTGGATTGTTGTTTGTCGACCGATATAAATACCTTGTTGTGTTTGAGCTGACGGAGAGATGTCGGCCCCTTTAGTAGTTGGAATAGTCATCAATAGCAACGGTATTACTACCATAAATTTTGTCATAATTCTGCGCGTTGATAACATCGNTGTGTATGTAATTTATGTGGGAATTAAATACTGTGTAATTGCTCTGTTTTTACCTTTGTATTTGACGCGAGACTGAACTGATATGTATATATTCGAGTACATGTACGAATAGTTCTCTCAGCTTTGACGTTTGTGAGTCACCTATGTATATAATATGACGTGTATACATTATTAATTCACAGTTTCGCATTCTTGACTCAGTTGTATTCGTGTAACTAGAAATAAGAATAATCGATCCATTAGTTACTAAATCGTCAGTTAGTTCCAAAAGCAATACAAATCTCTAATTTTTGACTTGGATATTCATCATTGAGAAAATAATCTTTTACATATTTGATGAGCAAACAATATGTTATCTACGACTTTATTGGAAAACTGAAAGCAGAAGCGNTTTAAATTTTTTTGGTTAAAGCTTGAATATAATCAGTTAAAAGTTGAAAGATGAATATTGAAATGTCAATTGTAATTATCTTTAATCTAATCGTTCAAAACTATCTTACTTCAACGACTGATTAATTAATATACTGTCTTTCAACAGAATATATATTATTAACGAATATTNTCTATCAATGTTATCTTCAAATATTCTATTCATTGTTGAACATAGCTTTGCATAAAATAATGCTAACAAACATGTTAAAGAATGTGAATTTGTGAAACCAATTATGAATTCGATCGTCATAAATACTCTGTAGCAAATATGTCTAATGATCTGAAGTATCGAAAATCATATGAAAAATGGATTTTATGGACCATAATCGCTGTCAATTATTTTCAAACCTTCGAAGATAACGCCAATATTTGTTGTTTGACAAAATATCATCTGATAAGTAAATCATTCGAAACTTCTACAAAAAATCATACAAAAATTATTCGAACTAGAAAATAAATATTCTTATTATTAGTAAAAATGAACAAATTCTGTAGATCATGAATTGATTGAAGATGTGGTAGTGGTCGTGGTTGTTGTTGTAGTAGTAACGATAGGAGAATATTATTCAATAATTTTATTAATTTCATGAGAGATGAGTTTCTACTAAGCGCACTAATCGATATCATATAGCAGATGAAACATGTTGACAAAGAGTCTTTTCGTGTATGACGTTTCGTCGACGAAATAGATGAGTATTATTGATTTAAATGAACTATGATATAGTTAAACAATGGTCTCAACTACATATCAATTCGAATATATTCTTTGTGTTAGAATTGAAGATGTTAATTGAAAATTAATCTTGATGACTTCATAATACANGAACATTTATAACCTAACTCTATTCAAATAAGTTCATATAACATCATAAATACCATTTAGTTTATTGAAAATACACTAATGATATAATTAATGAATAAGAAATNCCTNCAAATTCTCCACAAATACGACGTACTATGTTGAAACAAAAATTCAAGTGTATAATTGAAACAGAGTAAATTCAATATATGAATAAGCAAATTCGACAGTTTGTAATCAAATTTATGAGTTAATGAAGAATAATGTTTATGATATTGCCAAAAATAATAAATGACATCAAAAGTGAATAAATCTTTGTAAAGTTTTATTCAAATATTTTCACTATACTNTGAATANAGTTTTCATTTCTTGAGAGAATATACGATTTAATTGCACATGAAATACTTTTAAAAAGATGACATTCNATTACGACACTCTATCTGAGAAAAAATACTTGAATTCAAATATTTACTCACATTGCTGCGAGAGTTGAATACGGTGAAATTGTCAATTCATGTATAATGTTGGCGATAGCAGAAACATTCGCAAGTTATTAAATGATGTAGATCAGTGAAGTATGTAACTGAAACTCATTAGATTTATGTTCATTGATACTGTTGATCACCACTTAAGCGATGAAACTATCCAATACGAGTCAAAGCTATATGGAAAATGAATAATCTGAACCATAACCATACACATATGCAATCATGACGTTACCAATCAAAGAAAATAACAATTTCTATATGAATTATGGAAATACAAGTAATTGAATTGTTTAAAGCGAAGGGTGTTCATTTATCATGGAAATNCAGTCTTTAAAAGTGAAAATACATGTACCATTGACAAGTTAAATAGGTATTGAAGAGCAGAATGCGTAGCTATATTCAACTATAATGCTTATGCACAAAATTAATCTATTTTATCAAGATATACAATGTACAAAAAGAAAATGAAACGTTAAACCATAATTCTAGTCGAATATGTTGATGATTTTGTGCTAAAAAATGTTAACAAAGATAATGATGAAAAACTTTAGTCAAAATGAATAATGATAATAACATTGATATTCGAATATATTAGTATTTGTATCGACAAATGCTTCATCTTGCAAATAGTTCATCAGAAAATTGAAAACGAATCAATCAAAACAAAATCCTATTCAACTACGTTGTTGTAATTATTAGTAGTTCGTGCACTTTGAATCATACTATTATTTAGCATAATAATTGAACGAAAAAAGCAGATATGTATTCACCTATGTTATCAATCAAGAAAACCGATGACTCTGAAATCAAACTCNACAACATATTACGTAAACTATGTAAATCTCCAACGATAGTCATATGTAACTACACTNTAAACTATCTTTAGTTATTTGACATCAAGTCTCTGTCAAAACATTACATGTCAAATGAATAACTTTAATTTACCGTATGTTCAACAACATATTTAACTGACAATGATCATAACATTGATATTCAAATATAATAGTAAAGCATGATAGTTGAACATTACCAGGAATTGCATATTCACTAATATTGAGAATATAGCGAAATAGCATTAGAATTTTTATCAAGAGAGAAAATGCGAATATAAATCGATNTCTCNCATCAACAACAATTCAGTTATTTTACTGGACATCGATCAAACGTGTTCAATTGGATATTCATGCGTGATNATATGATAAATGTATAGTGTTAGGTGCAAAATGTACATTCATCTACTCATCTCATTCGATCAATATATGTTATCGTGTAATAAAGGGAACTGATTCATATGGTTACTGTACACTTTTACAGTGAGTATTACCTTTTATTTTATTCGATTTCGGATAAGATTTTACATGAAATACCTGACGGTGATACAAACATAGAAATTGAACATTGAAGCAAAGATTCTGTTCAATTATTTTGTGCGTATTCAAATTATAGTTTNAGATTAATGTTCAAAATCAAAACTTTAACGAAAATATATCGTCTGAACCACAAAAAGATCATTGAACAATTTTGTTGTTTGTGATCAAATATANGAATTCTTAGATGCGAACTTTTATCTCGTCATATGCGGATATCAATCCAAGTACAAGCATATCCATATTTAAATATGATGCAGTTGCAAAATGTATATGCCATTGATCNATGCATTCATTTGAAGTGTTTGTTAAATCGAATGTTTTCAAGCAATCTCGAACCAATTAACTCGTTTTCATTGCACAATATAGTTTTTGATCGATTCAACATCATATGACCAAGCTATAGTTGAACTTTACTCGGCATTTTTTATTCAATATAATCAAGTCTTTAAAGATAGTATCATGTATTCAATGGAATAGAACATGACTTAACAATAAGTGAATACTTTCTGGTAGATTCTATTCAGTAATAATGCTCTAATTAAATTAAATCTTTTATCATTCGATGAGAGAAAACCGTCAAGTAAGAAAAGAAAACGCATAACACTGATACCGTTCAATTGTTATCAGTACGATTTGTAAATAATGTCAGTGTAACCATTAATGAGTGGATGACAATGAAAAAATATACAAAGTACATCTGCATATTCACATTTTATATTCAATCTAAATAATGACTATATAATATCTATTAATATTATGATTGTATGCTAATTGAGTTATGACAAGAAAAATTATTTTCACAAATCTAAATGATCGTTCTTGGGTAGGCGAACGGGGAAATATTAAATAGTCATCACATTGTAGAAGAATCAAATAAATCAAAAGTAAGTTCAATAACTTCACCACTGATTCATTAAGAACTGTTGTGCGTTTTATGGTAAATTGGTTCACTATAAAGAAACGAATAGTACAAAGAATTTGTTAATTTAACATTTATACACTCGTGCTCTTGTTGTTTCTTTCTGTACATTGAAAAATCTCAAGACAAGTGAACAACTCATAGAATTATTTTATTCAACTATTTTATAGGGACGGTTAGATTTCTCATATTACACTATTCTTCAATCTCACAAATAACAAACGAACGAATGCAATCACTACTCTGTTCAACTATTTGAGAAATTTCAATGAACTTTCGTCAACGTTCAATATTTCCTAGAACTTATCATAAATGAAAGTTTCTGGGATACGTTTATTCAATTATTTCGACGATATGGTCGATAACTTTACTAATTATTAAATGCATACAAATGACATTCGTCAAGTACGATAATAACAAAGTTCATGTTCCGATTTACGAATACTTTAAACTTCTCATACGCTTATCTCTCTCAATTTTGCAATTAAACATCATCAANGAATGAGTATCATCAAGTTTTTGTTCAATTTTTCTTATTGATTCGAATTCAAACATTTCTACTTTTTTGTTCTTGATTACTTTGCATCGCAAAGGGATCAGTTTTAACAAGCTTTTATTCAATTATTCTCAGCGATTCTAATTCAAATCCGTCTACTTTTCCTTGTTTTATTATTATGCATCGGAAGCGAATGAATATCACCAAATTTTTGTTCAACTAATTTCCGTGATTCGAATTCAAACACTTCTACTTTCTTATTCTCTATTATTTATCATTATGAAAGAATTAGTCTTAACAAACATTTGTTCAATTATTTTCAGTAATTCAAACGAAAACATTTTTATTTTTCCATTTTCTATGATCTCACATGGCAGAAGAATGATCATCACCAAGTTTTTGTTCAGCTAATTTAGTGATTCTAATTTAAATACTTTGATTTTCTCAGTTCTTTTCTATTTCAAATTATAGACGAACGTCGATCATTAAAATTTCATTCAACTATTCTCAATTATTCGTCTGTAAACATTTCTACCTATCCATGTGTTATTATCTGAGACTGCAAAAGAATGAGTTTGATAAAACTTCTGTTCAATTATTTTTAGTAATTGCAATTCAAACATTTTTGCATGCACATTCTTTGTTATATCGAATCATGAAAGAATGAATATCACGAAATTTTTGTTCAACTATTTTCAATGTTTTGAATTCAAACATTTCTAGTTTTCTTACTCTTTATCGTTTTGTATTGCAAGCGAATGAACATAATAAAACTTTTGTTCAATTATTTTTACTGATTTAAATAAAAACGATTTTACTCTGTCATTGTTTATTATTTTACGTCGTCGAAGAATGCATATTAACAAAGTTTTGTTCAATTACTTGCAAAGATTTCAATAGAAATATTTCTCTTTTTTCATTCTTTATTATTTCGCATTGCAAAGAAATAAATACCACCAAGTTCTTATTCAATTATTTTCAGTGATTTCAAGTCAAATGTTTTTACATTCTCGCTGTTTGTTATCTCGAATCGCCAGAGAATGACTATCACCAAGCGTTCGTTCAACTATTGTCGATTGTTCCAATTCAAACATTTTATTTTCTCATTTCTTACGCGTTCGAATCAGAAAAGAATGATTATGATTAAAGTTTCGTTCAACTATTCAAGACACGGGATCTAATTTCAGTTTAGCTGAAGTCCTACCATCGTCAGATATCATAAATTAATGATTGTTACTGAAATTCTATTCAAATATTTGGATTAGTCAAAATTCGAGTGAATTTCAGAAGAAATTATTTAGTAAATTCGATATAAACGAAACATTTCACAATTATTTTAATCAAGTATTCGGCTCGTCATAGTGAAACATAAATATCGTGTGATATTATATAGAACTAACGTGATTAACGAATATTTGAAACGATATATACAACCAGCTATTATGTAAATTATTGCTGGTAACATTTGACGATATTTATAAAATGAATATCATCAAATAACAGACGGAATATACAACTAACTGATTCGTTTATTTGGGTAATAAGCTACCTAATTGAGCGAAGTTGTGCTAATACACATGATTTTGATGTAAAGAGATATTGCAGAATGTCGGCAGTTGTTTCTGTGATTGTAACTGCCAAGGCAATAATACCAATGATAAGTAGTGACTTACTCATAACTATCTTCGAGCTAGTACAAAATTTATCCAAAATGATCTATATCACAAATTTGCCGTTATTTATATACCTTCGTCGATAGTGAGAGAAAGATACGTATTTTTCTTTTTCTTCTTTTCTACGTTATACTCGATAATATACAATAAAATATTTTATTTTAAGGTAAAAATATCACGAATAGGATAGAATCATTCATCCGTGTAAAACAAAATTTAGTTATGTAAACGTATTCATTCAAGTAACATCGTTTTTTTGTACATAAGAATACTCATATTTTACAAACTAATTTATTTGAATAAATTTTTTTGTCATTAACCGTCTATTTATATATGTATTCTGAAATGCTTCAAGTATTTTGCTTTCAANTAATATCAGTTTAATTCGATTTCTACTCCAAAATAGTGAGGAATTTCATACTTCCTTTTTCTTCGTATATATTTACTGACTTGTTTCGTTCTTTACCTTATGGANAAATAAAGCTCACCTGTATNTGGCTTGTTCTTCATTAAGGAAAATGNCCTTCATTCGATGAAAACATCGATTTGAATAAAAATCAAATAAACACATTAACTTCTATCCAAACAAATATAAGGAAAAATAAAATAGCGATGAAATTGCCCTAGTCAACATTTAGTAAAAGAGAGATTGTCGCGATAATAATAATCATTTTTTTTTCATATCTGATTTTCGAAGCAAAGAAGTAATCATAAACGTTACTTCCTTTGGTAAAAACCAAGGCATATCATAGTGATGTTATCATATTTTATGTCTACATGAGAGAGTAAAATATTTCAGGTTTTCTTTTTCTTGGACTGCTTTCGTCGAAAAGCACATTTGAAATAAACTAAGAAATTCAAATCAGTGCGTCGTTTTGAGTTGTTTATTTCGGCANAATGTTCCCTCATTCGTTTCAACCAAATCAACAAACAGGAGCTCAGAGTTTCCCTCAAGGTTTGAGTAAACATAATTATCAACAACCCACATCAGATCCTCTTGAAGAATTTATTAATAGGCATGAAAGTAATGTTTCATTGAGCATTAAAATATTTTTATTAACATACAACTATTATTTATTTTNTCTAGTCAATCCGACGTTTGCTGCGAAATTACAAGGTCTGAGAGGATATGAAATTGTTTTTATCTGTGACGATTCAGGTTCCATGAATACTCCACTCAGTAAATGATTGATTTTCTTTCGAAAACTTCTTTGTTGATTCTTTGCAAAATTGCAGGTGATGTCGTTGGTCCATTTGAGAAACGACAAACTCGTTGTAAGTTTGTTTTAACTGATTTAAAATTGATATCATATATTTCTTGTTTATTACTAGGGGATGAATTAAAACATACAGTATCGATTGTAGTTGGTATAGCCACTGCTCTCGATCCGGATGGCGTTGATATTTATTTTTTAAATCGACAGCCAATATATAATGTAACTAAAATTGACCAAATAGCTCATGTGTTTGCTGCACCACCTGCTGGTAATGATGAAAAAAATGTTTTTCTTTGAATTAAAATCGTGTTATTTCAGGTGTAACCCCTCTAACGCCTACTTTGCAACAAGTTCTTCGCGAGAAACAAAATCAAATTAGAACAAGAAAATTATTGATCATTATTGCAACTGATGGCGAGCCAACAGATGCACAAGGTAACAAATCTATCAAAGAATTTCGACGCGTTCTTCAACATGAACGTGTACCAATCGAACGTATTCCAGTAACAATTATGGCTTGTACAGGTAGATATTCTTAATTGAATTTTAATACGTAAATACTGATTATTCACTTCATAAAGAAGATGATAAATGTGTGGAATATCTCAATAATTGGGATAAAGAACTTGATCATTTGGATGTTGTCGATGATTACAGAAGTGAAAAGAGTCAAATTCTCGCATGTCAAGGTCCAAACTTTCCATTTAGTTACGGAGATGTACGTCTTTTGCAGTTGTTGTTGTTGTTGTTGTTGAAAAATTCAATAAATTCTCTGTTTCAGTATATTGTCAAAATTCTTATGGGACCAATCGATGAATGGTTCGATAGTTTAGATGAAAGGCCAGTTTCATTGGATGATCATAAAAAAGCATCGAAAACCACTCGATCTTTGGAAAATACATACAAACCATCACGTTCGTGAATTAACTTTATTCTGTTGATTTATATTCTTTTTCATATTTTTATAGATTCTTCTCTACGATAATCGACAAGAAATATCTTCGTATTTTTCATAAATAAACAAAATATTTGTGCAAGTTTAACACATTTATTCTAAAGTCTATATATTTTTTTGACATAATATCAATAAACGGGAACTGCGCAGGAATACATAGAAAAAGAAGTGGGACATCGAACTACTGTTTTTTTTTGAAAAAAATGCTCTTTATATATACTAGGGTGAAATAAAAATATAACATCATGTCATTATGATTTAAGAACGGACTAGATTATAGATGGTTTTGACTGCACAGCCCATCATAGTGAAGAATCCAATGTAGGCAAATGCACCATATCGGCGTTTTTCTGGTTGACCACTAGCGTAACCCTATTGAAATCAATGATGCTGATGAGAAAAAGAAAAAGAATTGATTTTGGGAGATGTTTACTTGGAAATAAGCAAGACGTCCGAGTAACCAAATGGCTCCACCAATTGATGAAACAAGTGGATATTCAATGGATCCTAAACCTANCATAAGAAGAAATGATGGATAATTTTCCAATGTATTTTGATGGCCACGTTGAATGCCTAAATATTCACATTGAATATTTCGTAAAAACAAAAAAATCTCTTCGAAATTCTATTTACAATTAAAAGCTTTAGCTTGAGGATTGGAATCAGGTGCGTAGAGTGCTGGATATTCGACATTGTATCTGAATTTAGAAGAAATAATCGAATTCGAACTGTAACGAAGAAAGATTCTTACCGTTTACGAGCTTTCATTACGTTAACACCCATATATTGTAAGACAACCCAAGATGATAAAGCAACACCGGCAGCATAGCCATGTTCTTTGGAAAGAACAAATGTGAAAAGTTTTGGTCCACTAAATTTCGAGTTCATTTTCGAATCGAATTCGCTTTTTCGTTGGTTAGTAATCTAATCTAGAACGATGTAATGGTAACTAAAGAATTGTTTTGGTTGTTTCATCATTCTTTTATTGTTGTTTTTCTCTTATTTGCATTACACATGTCGATAGAAGTTTAAGAAGAGAGAAAACAAAAGAAAAGAACGAATTACATGTTCGATTGCACATACACACACATATACCGATAGAGAACGAACGAACGAACGAA
>JGI26540J51217_10002093_pt1 | contig 13111 bp, 10 predicted proteins | sample ThiBio_1000_plan_2_FD_51217 | JGI IMG/M metagenome (IMG submission 51217)
ATGGACCATATAGAGTTGTTTGAGGAACATGATAGACTTGAACAATAACAGATCCATTGAGAGCAAATCCTATGAAAGGATAGCACCAACCGGTACCCGATNTAGTTTTTGATACATGAACGACTGTTGATGTTAGNAGAGATCGAGGTCGAATCCAAAGAAGAATCGAAAATGGTTGAGTTGACATACCGAGACCAGTAAAACTCAATGCTTGAAAGTACGACGTTGCCGTGCCATTAAATGAAATAGCGTCTGATGAATGATGAGAAGAAATAATTGTCGTTGACATATAAGATTTTAAAAGAGAATTAGGTCCATAGTCACTGTATGCATCTGTGTTTGTTGTATCAAATGGAAAACAACTAACAAGAGTGGCATCTTCTCGTATCTCACATGAAGATTTCGCTCGATTAGTAATTGATAAATGATCTATATAACCCTTCAAATTAAAATCATGAAAGTATAGTTCTTTATCAAAATCATTTCTACTTGAAAAAAATTCAAATTATTCATTGATATAAGTGCTGGTACAGCACCGATCGTTACAGTACCCATGCTTGCTAATAAAGGTCCGGAAACGATACATTGAGCATCAAGTAAACCATCAAGATAAATCGATAGTGTAAGAGAACTAAGATCAAACACAAATGCAACATGTATCCATTGATCTGCAGTTAGAGGCGTATTTCCTTGACAATTATTATTATAAAAACTTATATAAAGATAATTGTTTGAGGTTATCTTGCGAATAGTCAAATGAAGACATAGATTCGTTGCAATTGTTGGACAAAGACCCAGAATACCATGATCCAATGAATTTGGAAATGAAGTAGGTCGAAGCCAAGCTTCAATAGTAAAACTCGTTGATGATAATGGAATGTATGATGTTGAAAATGATTGCATTGTTGTTGCATTCAAAGAAACAGCTTGATTGACATAACCATCGACAAATATTGGAGATTGATTTGCTGTTGCATCATACATCTTCATCGTATCATTCAAATTGCCATCAAATGACCATCTAGCTAACAGATTCGATGTAAATGTCCATTGTTCACCTGGACATAAACAACTACATACGGTTGAAACGATAGTTTCTATTGAAGACAAACAAGATCTTTTAGATAAAACTAAGAATAGTATTTGACACTCACTCGNTGAATTCNCTTTTGNAGGTTTATTCACAAAAATAACTATAATGGCAANGATAGCACTCAGAANTAGAAAACAAAGTAATAAGGATAGCAGTGCATAACACTGTGAGTGTGTACCATAAAATAGTCTATTATATTTTCGTTTTTTCTTTTTATGATCCGAAGGCGAAAGAAATTTATCTGTAGAAACTGTTTCACTATTGACTTTATTTCGTTTTTTAACAGATTGATGATGAGATGAAACAGTAGCAGTAGATCGATTTAACGAATGTTGTTTTTTCTTGGACGATCGAATTGTTGTGCGAATAACAGAATTCTGATGTTTCTTGCGTGCCATTNATGATTTTATAATGAAATACTAGCAGGCAATGTAGTTATAGACTTTATAATATTGAATAATGAATGACTATTTCAAAGGTTTCTTTTTAATTATTGAAAGAAAAAGAATTGTTTATACATCAAACGCCAATTTTAGTTTCATTTGGAAATATCGATTCTCTGAGTGAGAATGTTATTTCGAAGCGTGAACAATTATTCTCATGATTTTGTTTTTCGTTAAATCAATGTATCAAGATGAAAAAAACAGTTGTTTTCTTATCATGTTTATCGGCATTCGATATAAAATGTCATAAACACATTTTTTTCCTTTCGACTAAATAAACAGATGTTTTTTTTCCTCTCTTTTGTATTATATAAAATAAAATACATCGATNTGTTTTTGTTCAAATACAAAAAAAAATGTTTTATTCGTGTGGTTTTCCACTATGTTCATCAGTACAACCAGGTTTATCACAGCTTGCTCGTCGAGTAGCAGGCGGTGGCAGTTGTATTAAAAGATCAGGTGATGTTGGTTGCATTCCAACCGTATTTGTAATTGAATTAACACCGGGTGGTGATGCTTCTGTTGCGATTTTTCCATCGGAATTATCGTTATTGTTATTGTTTGTTTCTAATGACGAAGACATATTTCTTTTTCTCGATTTGTAAATGAATAAGAAACAGATTGTAACTTTAAATAGGAAAGAGAACAACGAAATTTATAGTCAAGGTGAATAAGTACGTATAAACACGTGTCTTTGCCCACGCATTGAAAGGTAAATGGCGNTCGTAAAAGATCGAGTTTATTTCTCTATAATCGACTAGACTGTTGTGTGAAGAAACAAATAAAATAGACGAAAATTAAACAAAACAAAAAAATGAATGAAAAACAAAAACGAAATAAGAATCGAGAATATAAAGAATGATAGTTAGGTTTCTGGTGAAGTGTTCACTTTTCGAGATCACAAGATTTGTTTTTTGTGTTTCGAAATGATTTTGTTCAACATTTTGTGACCTGAGAAAATCGACACTTTCTCGTNTTTTGTTGGCAGTGACACACGCATACAAATGAGTATATCAGACACAAAGCCAAACGTGTTTTTGAAAAGAACGGAGATTTGAAGAAAAACAAATAGAGAAAGAGAATGTTTGAGATGCTTAGAGCGAAGATTTCAAGAGAATGAACAGAACGAGATATGACAAAATCAAAGTCGATCGAATGGATACCGATGATGATGATCGAGGCTTGTCACAATAAAGCCATTCCGTATTTATCGAACGAGGATAATTCAATGCTGATTCCATACTTGTATCGTTTAAACGCCAAAAATCCAGGCCTTTGAAGAAATATGTTGAACCTTTTGTTTGAGAAAAAAAAAGAAAAATGAATATTTTTTTCATGAATGAAATTTGTAATTCTACCAGATAAATCCACAAAAGCATCATCGAGTGGAACTTGAATTCCTTGCCACATGATCATATCTCTTGGATAATCATATGTATTCACACGATTCCATCGTTCATCTAANGCCCAATATAAATTCGACGAGACAAGATAAGCTTGTCGATTGTATGACCATAGAAATGCAGCATCAATATGATCAATATCAGATGGAAGACCCAGAGTACTTATATTACGAGGATATGTTGAACCATCAGATTCAATTGATATTCGATTGTCTTCGAAGATCCAATATTGACGACCTTTTGTCAATTAAAATGGTTTTATTTTCGTTAAAAATCAAGTCAATTTACCGGAGAAAAGCATTAAACGTCCATCTGCTCGTTCATAAGCCGCATCTATTTTTGTTAATGTCTCAGGTAAACCCAACCAAAATGCATTATTAATCATTGGAGATAACGGATCTAAACCGCGTCGATCATATTGCCAAAAATACTTGAAAAACAAAACGAAATTATTCTTTTCACAAGAGAGAGAGAAACAAAACGAACTTGTCCTTTGAATATAAATAAGATTCCTTTATACATGGTAATGGCATCGTAAAATCCATCGCATAAATCTAATTTCGATCNATCCGTGTAATTGACTTGAANAGGTTCAANTGTTATTTTGTGTTGTGTTTGAAACCAATGATTTGTCGACGAATTTTTAATTCGAGATGAATGTTGGGATGATTTTCTCTTTGAACTTTGTTCTCGATTCAATAAAGCTAAAGTTGTTTGAGGAGAAGTTATTGTCGTTGTCGGCATTGTTGTTATTGTTGTTGTTGTTGCGGTTGTTGTTAGCATTGTTGTCGTTTCGAGAGATTCCGTCGTTAAAGTTTCATTTAGATATTCTTCTTCTTCATTCGGATAAACAACGTCAGTTGGGGGATCTAAATTATCGAATCGAATCAATGAGATTCATCTCAACGATCGTTTTTACCTCCATAAAGTTTCCTAATCGCAGCGATATCATCATTATGCAATTTAATCGCTTTCGAATAACCTCGATAATACGGAAACATAATTGCATCGGGAATATTTGAATGCATTAAACCTAATGAATGGCCTAATTCATGAACTGTTACCGAAAATAGATCCACTAGAAATTCNAAAAGAAAAAAAGATCGTTGAAATGATTGTTTTTNATGATTTACTTAGACCGTATTCATTTTCTCGATAAGCAGTCCAATCTTCATCTTCGTCATAATGAACATCACCGCCGAGATGTTCTTCGGGATAGAAAGCATGAGCTAATACCGAACCTTTGCCATCGAATTGATAACCATCTTTGTGATAACCTTGAGCAAACAGAAATTCGATATCTGGTTGTTCAAGATCATTCGCTTGACGAAATCTTAATTGACTTGGATATGACCATATCAGTAGAGCATGATAAATTGCTCGATCGACTGATTCGCGCGACATATCCGGAGTATAATTNATAATTCTATTTCAAAAAAGAAAAAAAAATACGCGCATTGAACTGCTGTTGTTTTGTTTTGCTTTTCAAAATCAATGAATTTTAAAAATGAAAAACTAATCGAATTACGAACAAAACCTTCAAAAACTTTAATATTCTCTCGTTTGAATCCGCTTAATCTTCGTTTATACAATGACAATCCATTTCCCGTTTTATTTAAATTGAAAACTACTCAACCGAATATCGTTGCTTCTCAACCAGCTCGAGGTTTCATTCCGAGTCAATCGTCAATCGATTGTCATTTAATTCCAATCGAAATGAAACATGGCATCACTCTCGTTATTCAATATGCTCAAATTCTGAATGAATACGACGAATATTCACTTCAATGGAAAACTCTCAAGTCCGAACAAATCGTTTTAACCAAACTCTCGTGTCATTTTCAAGACAAACAAACGAATTTCNTCAAGCCAATTCTGTTAACATTTGTAAGTTTAACACTTTTGACAAGTTGGCTGTATTTGAGAAGATAAACAACAACAAAAAAAAAACTNACGAGTCTTACTTGTATGTTAAATATGTTTTTGCCCATTTCTGTCCTTGTAAAACATAACGTCGATGACGAGATTTTCCGTAAACATGTGGGCGTGGCAAACGATTCGGATCATGATCAGCTAAACCACATCGAGGACGACGAATCAGATCAAGTGTTGCTTGATCAAGTTTACCCTTTGTTTATCATTGAAAATAAATCATTTTTCTCAAATCGAAAAAAAGACATACGGTGACAGGTATCGATGCAAATGTTTGCAAACGTCGAATTGCCGAACGAAATTCATCATCCGTTCGCATCGCTCGAGTTTCTAAATCCGAACGAGGCAAATAACCATAATTACTTAAATATGTATGCTAAAAACAATATCGTTGAANAGTGTTTTTTTTTCGAATTTGTTTGTACGTACAAGTTCGCCAAGAACAGCTTTGTTTTTATCGTCGAAAATCGAATGTCTTCGATCTTTTTTCATAAGATGATTTATCGACGAATTTCGTTGATCTTTATCGATGAAAATCGGTCTTGAAACGACTAATTCGACGAGAATAACAACAACAACAAGCAATTGACAATCGAAGACGATCAAGCCACAGGGCATAGTCAACACTAGAGTCTTCGTAGTGCATCACCACTCGTGTGCAAACATGTCCACTTGTCTCTTTTCTACAATTCAAAAGGAAAACAACTCGTACCAAGCAGAACTCAGTGTGTTTATCTTTCGAATGATTTTTTATCTTACAAATAGATCAAGAGAATTGAGAAAAAGCTCGTCAATCAGATACAATCAATCGATGTATATTAGTTGGCCTTAATCTCAGATTTATTTTTCTCGTCTATTTCCCATTACAATCTGTTTGTACTTTGCTTTTGATTAACCTTGACACAAAACAAACATAGATTTATTCATTTGGGAAATATCTTCAATCATTTACATTTTTCTCTTTCTGTTTTTTTGTGTTTCTAACAAAAAAAAACGAAAATTCAATGGCCTTCATTCACATCGTTACAAACTTGTCGAAACAAATCAATAACACAAAAAAAAAGTTGTCAAACATCAAGGATAAAGACTCAATTTTATTCGAACTGGAAAATGTATGTTAATTACATTTTCTCTTCATCAACAGTAAATAAACAAAACTTATTCATATCGTTGCTTTTATTAAAAACGAAACGAATGCGTTCGTTCGTTTTTTTGTTGTGTTCTCCTCATCTTACTTGATAATATCTCGACAAATAGAAAACGGAAACTGATATGAATAGTACTTGTGTTCTCTAAATAGCTCTTTATTTCTCTCTAAACGAGTGCCGTTTGTTTTATATAGTGTATCACCAATTTGCGTCAAGTCACGTCTCGCAGCAAGTATTTTCCTGTTTTTTTTTCGTTTCTTTTATTGTCTTTGTTGACTAATCGATAAAACGGTTCCGCCGAGACGATGTATATGTATAAAACACATTGTATGAAATATGTGTGTGTGTGTCTCTCGTAGCGCATCGCTCTTGAATACAAAAAGAGCTCACGATGTTCACTATGCTGATTTTTTCTTCTTCTTTTTCTTCTCTTTTCTCTTTCAAACTGTTAATTTGATGAGTGAGAACTGACGCCGCAAGTCGAACACCATTCAAGGACATTCGAACGCTTTTCTATGCTGATTATGATGATGACAAAAAATGTTCATAATTATCTTCATCTGTTTATGCAATACTGACGACAAGTCTTATCTTATTCTTATTTCATTCATCCTCGAAGAAACAGCTGGAAATCTAACACATTCATCAATCTATTTTTACAATCAAAAAAAAAAAGAAGAAAAAGGAAAAATGAGATCTTGTTCTGAATTCTTCCAGTCGATCGATCAAGTCTATTCGATTGAGAATTAGAAGCAAAGCTTAGGTTTGATTGAACTTTTTTTTCTTCTCTTCTATTCTATATTCCAACGGGAAATGAATACCTGATCTAAAATTAGATAATTCTTTTATTATTTCTTTTCGAATAAATATTCTAAATAAAGTCGATGCGTGAAAAATATGTAAATTATGATTCTTGATNAAATTTTTCGTTTGAAGTGTTCGCAACTACTGATCAAGTCTATTTTCTATTTGTGCATCGAAGTATAATAATAGACTTCTTCTTCTTCCGAATGAGAACACATATTGTTCTAACAGATTTGTCTTGGAGAATATTTGCATAATCTTGTGTCGAAATCGCTCAACTCGATTAGATAGAAAAACACTAGTATCGATTGGTCGTTTTAATTATTTACAGAAANATTTTCTTTCGTGTTTATCCTCGGAGAAAGCCCAACTGATCCTCTGATTAGCCTTCTGTAACTCGAAGCGTTCTAAACATAAATGAGAAAAAGGTTATCGTATAAATAATATATCGAATTAGTTGATACTACAGTCAATGATTAGATGATTTGTCAAATGTCAATAGATGCCTTACAAAGAATATATCTTACCAGAAACGAATTGAGACAAACGCGGATGATTTATTTGATTTAATTGGATTGGATTTCGGTTCGTTTACTTTTTTTTCTTTCGAAAAATCGAATTAATACGTGTTCAAGGTTTGGAATTGTTAAATAGNTTTTTTTCTTCTTCTTCTTCTTCTTTGTGCACACTTAATCGTTGCGCGAATACATTCACATAAATATACGCGCAATCATTATTCTAAAGAACCAAANGAGATGGAGAACAGCGAAAGCAGGACTGTGCGTAGCTATGTGGTTTTTTCTCTCTTATCTCTCTCTTTCTCTTTCATTCATTCTCTGATTCTCTGTTTTCTCTCTTCGCTCTCTTTTTTTTGTATTCTGCTAAACTATACAATGTTGCTGCTGCTGCCGGTTATAATGGAGAGAGAGAAGGAAAAAAATGCGATGATTCAGAGAAAGCATCTTACTTTCTTTTGTTACTTTCAGATTTCTATTTGGCGTCGAAAATTCTTCTTCTTTTTTTTCTATTAAAAATGAATGCGTTTTCTTCTTCTTGTGTTTCTAAAAATAGAAAGTAAAAAATAAAGATTGATACGAATGATTACTCGAGAAGAGACAATGCACACTACGAAAAACTTCTTCTAGTCGACGGATTATCGCAAAGAATGACCTACGACACAACAGCAAATGTAAATGTCATTGTGCAGAAAATAAGAAAAGCAAAAAAAAAACATGAAGAAAAAGAAATGCTTGTTTTTCTCTCTGTATTATTTATGAAAACTTAAAAAAAGAAAATTTTCCTTTTCTCTTCTTCTTCTTTCTTCGCCAACACTCGAGGTTAGTTAAACAACATCACGCAAATGTGCAATCACGACAAAATAATAACAGAAAATCTTATTCGATATTAAAAAGAACTTTCCCTGCATACATTATCTGTCAATATTTAGACAATGAACATACATAAATCATTCTCGAATTTTTTTGATCAAGGTTAAACATGAAAAAAAAAAGATGATTGCCTTTTTCTTACGCAATACAATCGATTCGAATTTGTTTTCTTTTCATTCTTTCCGTTCTCAATTATCTTTAACTAAGTTTATAGAGAAAAAATTGAATCGATTATCATTCTGAAGAAGATCATTGTCGTCATCTCCTTCGAGAGGGAATATTCTCTTCTAATCGAAACGATATTCAATAACATTTGATGCTTGTTGAGGATGTGGCTGAACTATCCAACAAATAATTAAAGAAAATATAATCGAAAACGGAAGAACTATCGACATGATCACAANCAATTCTTCTCCACAATCAATTTGTTCAGGAAATATTTCTGAAAAATAAATATTAACATATACTCATCGAAGACAAATACAAACCCATTGAATCCATTTACATGAAAATAAGGCCAAGATTCAGATTTATATAATAGAAGAGAGAGAGAGAGAANNAAAAAAAATGAAATCTCTTCCGAGCGGGAAAATAATTCGATTTATTATACTGAACACTTTTTTGTATTCAATATTGACGTATAGGATTTATTTTACTCAAATATTGACTGATTATTGAAGCAACATAAATTCGATAATAAAAAAAATGTTGATGAATTTTCGAAGTTTATTATATAGTTAAAAAACAGAGAGAGAAAGAGAACAACTATTAGCATTAGACTGNTGGAGGTAACAGACTATTAAAATAATTACCATAAAAAACAAGGCGAAATATGCATGTATTTATTATAGATGCGATTATTTGTTGCATAAATTTATATTTAATTCTATTAAAGTGAATATATGATTCTTTTTTGTCAATTAAATACAAAAAGAAAAAGAAGAAAAGCAATCTAACTTATCAAGAATCTGTTGTTGCAATATTAAAATGAGTGACAGCTATTGTCGGATGATTTTCAGGTAAACACACGCACGTTTGTAATCTCCTCGTGCTTGTTAATTCATCATTGAAAAGATCTTCTTGAGTTGTATCACTTGACGTTATGTATCTCATAACTAGATACTCAAATATACTTTTTATTATTTTCTGTTCAACGAAAGTATCTTGATACTATAAAACAAAAACAAAAGATCAAAATCTGAACATTTAAATCTGACAGTAAAATATTTGAGAAAGATACAATTGAATTACAAGTTTTTGTCACAACTAGGTAAGAGAAAAACAAATACATAAATTCGCATAATCATAGAACAATACATTGTTTTGTATTCGTTTTTTTATGTCTTGAGTTTATACGATCATAATAATTATTATATAATTTACGATAGGTTGATTCAACTAGAAGGGAAAAATTATTTTCTGAACCATAATTTTCACNGAGTCTATGAATTCGAATCAGGTTTAATAAATCGACTTTATCTAAAATGAAGATTTTATAAGTTGTTTGAAATTATTAGTTTTTTTAGAATGAATTCTAGTTTACCTTGTAGTTTTTTGCATAAACCAATTTCTGTGATTGATCGTCCGATATACGCATTGACTTTTGTGAAAATTAAAGCTGAAATAAACGACAAGCGTATTCATGTATGGCAATCAATCGTGGCTATTTACTTGATAAATCACAAAAGAATACTCCACGATCATCACATCGATTAGCGACACATGGATAAGGTCCATAGATAGGTGCAACACATAAATCTACTGACAAGAGATATTCATGTTTAAATCGAACACATAATTCACCACCATGAATTCGTTCGAAATGATTAACGACGAGAATCTAAAATGTTTTCAAAGATGAACGTATATGAATATNGTTCTTTTGATTCTGATACATAAATACAGCAATCATATGTTCAACATACTTGTTTAGCTTCTTCAAAATCGTCTTCATGAATAAGTATATCAACATCCATGGTGTTACGAATATATTTATGAAAGATTAATGCATATCCGCCGACGATCATATATCGAAGATTTTTGCTATTGAATTGTGGACAAAAGGAAGAACATGTTCGTCGCAAAAGTGCATGGTCTTCGGTAAATTCCATTGCATTTGTGAAAATATCTGCAAACGATAAAGAAGTCATTATGAGACGAGATGAAAAGCGAAACAAAATGTCATTGATTCAATGAATTTATATGATTGATAATTTTATCGACAAACATTATCTAATTAGACTGATTTCCAGTCTGTACGAAACAATGCATAAAATCGGTCAACACAGTAGATGAACAGTGTGTTCGTTTCGACTGATTCATTTCTTTTTTTCTTTTGAACTATTTCATTTTCATATATACGAAGACGAATGATATAATATCTATATTTATTTGTAAAACACTCAGTAATCAAATAAAAAGATGTCGTGAATTCGTGTTTCAAATGTACAAATAGAAGCTCATTTCGATATAATTGATGATTAAAATGATGTTCTTTGAAATGTATGTAGGGATAATCGTCGAGATCAACATGAAATTGGTTCGATTTATGTAGATTTAATTCAATTAGAGTTCGAGGAGATTTTAAACGAGTAGTGGAGTTCTTTCATTTGTCATTGGATACGTATTCAACATTTCGAACAGCAAACTGAACATATCTTAGAAATTGTTCATATTAAATGTTTAATAGAACCTCAATTTCAACAATATATGTCCGAGACCAGTCAAAGGTTATTGCAAAGAGAAATTCAAGAAGAAAGACATTATTATTTTAATTAAGCAACAGGAGAATCCTATTGGGATCCACGAAATAAATAATCACAGCAGTATCTTATGTCAGAGTTTGTTATGATTTCGGTCTATGAAAATAATTTTTACATGTTTTCAATCAAAAGATTAGGCTNTTGGAGGTAACAGACTATTAAAATAATTACCATTAAAAAACAAGGCGAAATATGCATGTATTTATTATAGATGTGATTATTTGTTGCATAGATTTATATTTAATTCTATTAACGTGAATATATAATTCATTTTTTGTCAATCAAGTATAAAATGAAAAAGAAGAAAATCAATCTAGTTTATCAAGAATCTGTTGTACTGCCATCGAAAAGTCCTTTGAGCATTTGTTTTCGTTTGATAGTGTCGATATACGAACGATTTTCAGCGACTTCAGGATGATCAGGTGATAAAGTTTTCAATAATTGTTCGATCGATCGTTCTGTTGATAGGATAGCATCATCAAATCTTCCTAGACCCGTATATGTTGTTGCAATATTAAAATGAGTGACGGCTATTGTCGGATGATTTTCAGGTAAACACATTAATTCAATTTCTAAACTTTTCAAATAACATGGCAATGCATCAGAATATTGCTCTTGTCGATAATACATCGAACCAATATTATTATAGAGCGATGCAAATGATGGATGTGTCGGTGGAAGATATTCTAATTGACATTCAAGTGAACGTTTGAAATAGAAAAGTGCATCACTATATCGATGTAATTTATTATAAACATTTCCAATNCTATTATTNAANGANGCAAGTGCTTGTGGATTTCGTGGTTGAACAAGACGTTGAACTTCTAAAGCTTTACTATAGAATGTTAAAGCTTGATCGTATCTGTCTTGAAGAAGATAAGCATCACCTAAATTGTCATAGGTTGATGCAAGATCAGGATCATTAGGTTCATTGATTTGTTGCAGTATTTTCAAAGCACGTTCAAATGATTTCGCTGCATCATTGAATTTTCCTTGTTTCAATTGAACAACACCAACATTATTTGAATACGAAGCAATGGAATTTAAATTCGGATTATGTGATTTGATTTGTACATCGAGTGCTTTCTGATGATATTCAGCTGCTTTTTCGAATTCATCTTGTCGAAAATACATCGAACCAATATTATTATAAGTTGGCGATAATTGAACAGCATCAGCTGGTACAAAACGTAGGAATGTCTCCAAAGATAAATGAAATAATTCAACAGCACGTTTGTAATCTCCTCGTGCATGACACGCAGCTCCAACAATATGACACGACGCAGCTAATGAACCTTGAAGATTAGGATCTGATTTTAAAAGATCGTCATTAAAAATCAAATGAATTAAATCTTCAGCTCGTGCTTGTTGATTCATCATCAACATTAATTTAATTAATGTTACCAATGGTGCTGCACCTTTCACTTCTTTTCGTTTTTGCGCAAGATTTTCTCGAATATTCGGTTCATCATTGAAATTAACTAATGTCAAATAAATCNTTGTTATTCCATTTTCATTCTGTTGATCTTTTNCAATTTTAGTCAATCGTCCAGCGACGCCCATATTCAATAGAACATCATTTTTATCGTCGACAAAATATCGAAGTGAACTTGTATTTGCACATTTTAAGTTCGATGACATATCGAATTGAAGTATAATCGGAAGATATTCGTCGGATGGTCGAGGAAGATTTCGTGCAATTTCAATTGCATTCGAAAGATCTGTTGAACCAGATAAATATTGACTAAACGCAAGTAAACTATTGTTAGTTAAACTCTTGTGTAGATCATCGAGATCCGTTTGATGAATTGTTTGTCCNAAATAAACAGTCAGAGGTGTCGTGGAAATCGATTCGGTTTGAATTTGTTCAGTTAAATGTTGAATAAAGAAACGGAATTTGAAAAGAACATCGGCTTCGGGCACACGAAGAGCTTTGTTCAATACTTTCGATAGGAAACATTGTCTTGTAAACCACCAGATAGCTCGATTTTTGTCATAATCATTTTCAAATTCGTCAATAATTGCTAATTCATTTGGATTGTTTTGATATTCTTGTCGAGCAAATTCAACTAATTCTTTGAATGAATTTTCTGTTTCTTCACTATCGAGAATAATTTCTTTGAGCAGTTCGAAATAGA
>JGI26540J51217_10002101_pt1 | contig 13084 bp, 18 predicted proteins | sample ThiBio_1000_plan_2_FD_51217 | JGI IMG/M metagenome (IMG submission 51217)
GCCATGGTGAAGCCTGAGGAGTCGAGTGAGCTCTTCCAAGCTCGCCGGTGGAGCTGGAAGCGTCAGCACGTTCGAGCTATTCAAGAGTTGGCCTGCATCAACATGTCGAGCAATGAGTTGCGCGCAAGCGTAGATAGGAAAAGTATCAGGCGAGAGCGCGTACAGTGGAAGGCCATCGCACTCGCGCGCACGAGGGGAAGAACGACAATGCGCAGAAGCCAATGCGCAGCCAATAATAAACTCTTTGGAGGGCTCCAATCGCGGGCTCGCTCCTACTTTCTCGCGTACGCCACCGCGACCTTGGATTTATGGTGCCATCCCTCCGGAGCAAGGCACCCACAAATCAGGATCACTGTCAGGCGCCTCATTTATTGGGCAAGCGCTACTTCCTCGCTGCCTTCTTCTTGGGGCGCCGCAGGATGACAGCTGGCTCGTCTACCTGGCCAAATGCAGAGGTTGGTGGCGAGTCCCACCATGACTGCGTCAACTTGCTTGGAATGTGATCCTCTCGTTCATGTGGTTGTTGTGGCGGCTGCTGTGGCGGCGGCGGGCGACCTGCAAAATGTTGCTGAGGCTGGTCAACGCTCACAGGGGAACCGATCGTGTGATCGACTTGTCCCTCCACGACATTGAGCGCTAGAATGGTAGCAATCCTACGAACACCAGTGTGAGAGCCAGAACTTTCAACAGGTTCTGCAGGTGCGAGAGTCGCGTACTTGCGTCCGTCGACAGCGTTGCAAATGTAGTCATTGAGGCGCACGATGCAACGCACAACAATCTGCTGCTCCTTAATGAGATGGTTGAGTTGCGTCGACAGAATGGCTGGCTGGTAGTGGATACCATCCGAGATCACCAGCCTTGTGATGATGTTCAATAGCCATGGTGAGTGCACGCAAGATGTGAGACGCCCGAGAACCGCATTATGGTGCGCACCTATACCGCTCCTGGGCCCCATCGGTGCCTGAATCGAGGCGGCGGATAGAAATGATTTGCACAAACGGGCGGCCAGCATCCTCGAAACTGGCAATCATGGAGATCGAGCCTTGGTCGAGGTGAGCCAATCTCGAGCGGGAAGAGAGGAGGAGATTTGTCGAATCGATCGCCGCTGGCTTGACCAAGGTTTGGTCAAGTTCGTTGAGATCCTCGCTGGGTTGTTCATCACCGCAGCTATGGTCGACTGTTACGCCGTTCATCGAGAGAGATTGGACCAGGCCGCGCACCGCAGTGAGCTCCGCGATCAATTGCGTCAGCTCACGGCGCTTCTGCGAGGTCGCAGTGTCCTCCAAAAAGATTCCGTCAACCGAGAGGGCTTGGGACAGGTCGCTGCGAAATTGGTCAATGGCATCGATTGTTGCCTCGTTCTGGAGCATTCGAGCGAGCTTGCTGACGGCACGCTCAAGAGTAATCTCCTGGTTGGTGGCCTCGAGTGCTGAGGTCATTGTCTCGAATCTGCGTCGTACATTGTCATGAGAGCATACTCGAGCATGGGAGCGGTCAACCGAGCGTTGTAACATGGTGCCAATCTCAGTTCGGAGCTTGTGGAATCGGTGCAACGCTGTTGGGAGTGCTCGATGGTTGCGCAGCTCGGCCACTACTGCCGACGAAATGGTCGAATTCGAGCGCACCAGACAGTCGCGCAGCCACTGTTCGGCAGCAATCTTGTTGGCGTTCCAAATGCGAGTCGCTGCTATCGTTGGCATGGTTGAGTCGTTGGCCGCTTCCGATTCCAAGCGTGGAACTGGCGGCCAAGGGCATGCCCCAGCCTCAGTGCGCGAGATAGCGCGCGCAAGGAGCTGCAACGCAACGTCCAGAGCTGCTTGAGGCAGTCGTGTATCGGTCGGGGCCATGCCGAGAGATTCCAGCAATCGCTGCTGAGAAAAGATCTGGTTGTCGATTTCTTGCACGGCTTGCGGCACCGAAGTCTTGCTGGTGTAGTCGCACAGCAAGTCGACGACGCGAGTCGTCAGCGCCGCATATCCACATCGGTCTCGAAGTGTGGCTGGCATCGCGCTAAACACAGCTTCCTCGGCGGCGGCCGACTCGGCGAGAGACGGCACCGTAGGGCCGCTGGTGTCTCGGTTCGCCACTGCGACATAGCCGTGAGGCAGTCGGATGCAGTCCTCGCTGGTGCCGGCCAGCTTTCGATGGAGTTGTTCGAGCGGGAACGCTTTCGCGACCGTGTCTGTTGAACATCATCGAACGAGTCATCAGTTGGTGTACTACGGCCGAGAGCGCTTCACGACGCGCCACAAGTGCTCCCGGTCATACACTTGTCGGCCTTGGTCAGCACTCCCAGAGTCATCGACTCCTTGCCGTATTGCTGAACGAGCAAGCCAGCAGGCGAGCAGTTGATTTGCTGGTATGATGGAACGACCAACAGAAACTTGATGACAACCGCGAGATGATCAGCAGGTCGACATGAATAGTAGGTCCAGTAGATCGCAGTCACGCCCAGCCATACCAAAGAATGCGGAGAGTCGATATACTTGACTGCAAGAGCCGTGGTTCTCTCGTTCATGTCCTCTGGCTCGCCTCGCCCTCGACCTTGAACGATGCCTGGAAGATCGAGAAGCTTCAGGTCAAGAACCTGCTGTCCGATGATTGCAATGTTGAGAACTTGGTCGGTCACTCCTCGAACATCTGGTGAGATGCGCGTGTGATGAATGAGCAGCACCACATCTCGCATGCCACAACAACGACGAACCTCCGTTGTTGCATTTGACCTCGTGATCCATTATCGCCTTTACGTGATCGCGTACTGTAGTCGCTCCGAACAGTCCGTACTCATGGACTGTTCCGGTGCGGCGCTTCGACGACACTAGACAGTGGCAGTCGTTCGAGACGAATGGTACCTTCCTGGCAGTGCAAAAGTCGTGCATCTCTTGTTCGGACTTGTGTATCATCTCGAACTCGATCGGCATTCGAGTGCAGATACCCTCGCCACGCGGAAAGAACTCGCACATTGAGAGGCGCTCGAGCACCGAGCTCTTGCCCGATGACTCTTCGCCCAGAACGACGATCTGTGGGAAGACGAGCTTGAGATCCGACAAGCAACTGCGCTGCTTGAGTCTGTCCAGCGTTTGGAGGAGCGCGCCGGCCTTGGCTGACAAAGCCTCCAAGATCGACGCCTGTACAGAGCTGCTTCCGGTGTTGTTTGGAGCAAAGCCGAGATCCTGCTGTCCTGAGCTCGTCGTCGAGGATGAAAGCCGCACTGGCGAGGGGGCCGTGGCAGCAACTTGCTCTCGGCCACGCGAGTGTATCGGCTGCGCGACGGCCGGCTTCTTGATTGGTGGTGCCCGACGCAGGGCCACACTCGCTTCGTCGGTACGAAGCAGCGACTCCCAACTCTCGTCGAGGCAAGAGACTTGCTGCAGCACCTCTCCGCGTATCGAAGACAATACGATCGCGGCAGCATCTTCGGTCGAGAACGAGAACGAGACCGTGAGATCAGCATTCGAGTGCGGCGAGTACGAGAGCTTCTTGGAGCTCGTGGATCGTAGCCGCACTTGCTCCAGCTGCACACGGGGAGGCGACGTCAGGCCGTGCGTCGCAAACAACAGCGAGTACCGCTCCTCCATCACGAACCAGCATGAAGGCCGACTCGTTGTTGTGTTTATCCTCGATGCGTATCCATTCTGTGTGGCACGCACGCAACGCCGAGGTCCTCAGCACGGTGCGAGAGCAGCACCACGAGCAACCGAAACGTACTGGCCGAGCCATCGTGCTCCAGTCGCACGGTGCCGAACATGCTGTGAATCGTCTCCTTGCCTCGAGCAACCACCACCGTGGCCTTCATGGCGGGTATAGGCGTGAGAGATGGAGCAGCCATGACACAACGAACACACGCAAAGAATGAAGAGAACTGCTGGCTGTTGGAGTGGTTTCAGCTATATCATATGTATGAATGATCAACGAAGGAAGGCGCGTGCGTGCTGCGACAACGAGAGGTGCGCAACAGCAGACGACCAAGCAGAAGAACCAAGAGCGACCGAGCTCGAAGGCTCTCGGTGTCTCCTGCCCGTCACATCATGGCAGACCTCGCCGAGCTTCTCGCCAAGGCCCAACAAGCTCTCGCAACAACTTCAAGAGAAGCAACAGGCACTTGAAGAAGAAGAGAGATGCAAGTGTCGCTGCTGGCTGAGAAGCTCAGCGAGAGGTCGTCGCCGAGGCCAAGTACTTTCGCCTGCCGACTTGCCTTCTCCCGCTCTTGGTGTGTCACACACAAGGGTCATGTATCAAGGGTTTATCCGATATCGTATTACGGAGAGTGAGAGCAGAAGAGAGGCGGCCAACAGCCGGGTTTCCCGTGTGGCAGACCTACGAGCTCATGGCAAAGCGACAAGTCCACTCCGCAGCCTTACGGTCATGGCTCTCCCTATCGTTGACATACTGATAGGCAATAACGGGAACGAGCGGGTTGCCTGTAATAATGTACCAAGTCAGCGAGATGCAAAAGGCGGACAGATTCTCACGTACCTGTATCGGGCTCAGCGAGCAGCGAGTAGATGCCTGAGAGTACCACACGAATTGGCACCGGTGCCACCCACCGCTGCCTCAAGACATCGAGGCCGATGATACCCTGGCTGATGTTGCAATGGTAGATAGGGTTGCGAATCATCACCTGCCCGCGAATCACCAGAGGACAGCGTGTGCAAGGGGATAAGTACAAGCGAGAACGCCTTTCGAGGCAGGCTGAGTGAGGGTTCCTCCTCCGACTGTCAGGCCACTACCGAGATAATGATGATTATTCAGGGCAAGCAATCTTGTCGCACCTTGGGCGGTTGGAGCGGATACGCGGTGGAGAACGTAATGTCGAGAGAGAAGACACCACCAGCGTACGGCGAACCTGCTGGGCCCATGATGGTCGCTACCCACTCGAAGATGCTGTCGCGCTTGGGCCCGGCCGAGATGCCGGTTGGCGGGTCGAGGGTGATCTCAGCGAGTTCCTTCTGAAGGCTGCTCACGAGAGGAAAGGAAATCGCAGAGGGGTATACATTCAGCCACGTCGAGCACACGATGAACCTCGAAAGGTCAGGAGCGACCTGCTGTACCTTCGGGCTGCATTCTGCAGTTTGTCAACCTCGAGGAGCAGAACTTCGGGAAGTGGATCAAGGTAGAGCTGCAAGCTCTCCCACGACTTGAGCGTTTTGGGTGGATACAAGACTTCCAGGGCTTGCTGCGCCATCGAGTGCGGCATGCGGTTTTGATCGACGTATACGAGGCAGGAGGCCGAAGGGCCAACGTCACTGCCGCCGATACACTCGTCGCGTACGAGTTGCCAGCTCGTTACCGGTGTGACCTTCCCGTCGTCCAACTTGACCCAACCCTGAGATGGAATGTTGACGAAGGCGTAGTAGTGGTTGCCACGATGCGGGTTGCCAACGTGTACCATGATAGCGTAAAGGGTGTAGGGATTATTGGTGAATGAGGAGCGTAGTTGATTGAGCTTGGCGTGCGTCTCTTCAAGCTCTAGCTGCCATTGTGCAATTTGTGTCTTTAAAGGCTCAAAGTAGAACTCGAGCATCTCTCTCGACATGCACAACTTGCCGGGGAACCCGTCAGCCCCAACTTGCTCGCGCTGAGTGAAGAACTCATGCACCACATGGACGGAATCGAGCACGCGCTTGTGTTTCTCGATTTCGGCCTCAAGGGTAGAGATGCGCTGCTTCAGCTCAAATGTGCGGCCGCCATCGCGGTACAGCAAGTCGGCAAAAAATCGCTCGGGGAAGTCGAACGCCGCATTATTCTTGATGGTACGATTTGCATCTTGGTCGTACGTGAAGCGCTTGAGGTCGATCCACAGCACGGGGGGCGGAATGAACTCCACCAGCTGAAGTCGTACAGGATCCTCGACTACGGAACAAACCAAAGACTCAAGTGCACGCTCGAGACTGTTGGCCGGTAAAATCGTGCGTGGTTGACTGGTTTGTTCGGTTGTCAACGTTGAAGACGAACTTCGAGCGATGGATGCCCCTTCGCTGTCGACGTCGACAGCGACTGGGAGGACAAAGTCACCAGGACCGATACGACACGAGGTCTGGGATACGTTCTCATGGTGAAAAGTGCCATCACGGAACGGGAGAAGCTTCACGTGCTTGGTGCTATAGAAGAGGTGCTCAATATCTTGGCGCACCGGTTCGCACAAGGACCTGGTAAGTAGCTCGAAGAAGCTATGGTTGAAGTTGCTGAGGTCCTGCCGCGCGTCGAGTCCTCGCAATCGAATAACTCTCGCGTAGCATAGAGGAGTGCCAATAAACAGGCGTTGAAGCTCTCGAATGAACTCCTCGTGATTCCCAGAGCCCAAGTTCGGCCGCGACACGAGCACCTCGGTCAAGGCTGGAGACAGCCAAAAGTACATCCGCAACAAGGCGCCGAAGTCTTGGTCTGCGAAGCGACGAGTCCATTCGGCAGCGGTACGATCATGCCTCTCACGATCGTGGATATACTGATATCCAATGTCTCTTACAAGCGGTTCATCTGCTCTCAAAGTCAGCAGCAAGGAGCAAATCGCGCAATCGTAGACACGCACCTGGAACGGGCTCGGCGAGCAACGAGAAGATGCAAAGGAGCGCCTTGGAGATGGTATGCGCCGGATTCCAATCGTCGGTGAGGATGTTGATGCAGATACGGCCGTTGCTGTTGATGTTGCAATGGTATATGCGGGTGCGGAATACAATCTGCCATTCACCAAACCACGCGAGGATTCAGAACAAGCGAGGCACTGCTGCGGAAGTTGTGTCGCACCTTGGGCGGTTTGAACGGGTATTCCGTCGAGAACGTGATGTCGAGAGAGAAGACACCGCCAGCGTACGGCGAACCTGCTGGCCCAATGATGGTCGCTACCCACTCGAAGAGGTTGTCCTCTTTGGGCCCGGCCGAGATGCCGGTTGGCGGGTCGAGGCTGATCTCATCGAGCTCCTTCTTAATCCTGGGCGACGTGCGTGACTTCATTGGTAAGGCAAGGCCAGCAGCACACTGGATGGCGAAGGCGTACCTCCTGGCGGCGTTTCTCGCCATGCCTTACGCGAGGGGAGGTGAGCAGCAAAATGACCAACGCACGCGTTTGTAGTCTCATCCCATGCCAGATGCACGGTAACGCTTTGGCTTGCTTTAGGAGCAACCATTGAGTCTCCATTTGCTTTACTAGTTTGAATAAGGTTCTCTATGTTCAGACGATGGAGAGTGAAGCGCGGAAAAGGAAGAGAAGGCGATGCACGAGACCATGAGAGCGTCGACCGTGTTCTGGTTCACTCGGTATGGTCGCACCGCAGATGCACACAAAGCATATTGCTGCGATAAGGAGCGATTTTTATCGAGTTATATAGTCGGCACTGCAAGAGATGGGTTGGAAGAAGATGGTTGAGAGAGTTTCGCAACCCCAAAGATTCTCCTGCGAGTGAACGATGGCCGAGATCTCAAAAGTGCTTGCTCCAAGTTGCATATACTGGGTTCCACCGGGGAGGAACTCGCATGTGAGCGTAGAAGCGTGCCAATCGGCAGTTGCAGTGAGCCGAAAGGCCAAAAAGTCGTCGCGTGCACGATATGCTTGGGCTGTGACAGATGACCCGGTCACAAGGGATTGGACTGACTCGTAGCAGTGAGTTATGCCATAGAGATACCCCACACACTCAATGTTAAATGGCTTTCCGCCACGAAAGTGGTATCCACGGAGCGAGACGTGATACATAGTATTGACGCCCTCAGCGAATCGCCAATTGGTCTTGAGGTGCACTGGTGCACTACTAAAGCCCGTTGGGTCCGCTGGAAGAGGAAAGATCCGAGAAAGAGCACTCGGACGCTGCAAGATTTCCACTTGGCGCTCAAGCGCAGCAATCTGAGCGAACAATTATCGTGAGTTACAGAAGAGTCTTCCCTACGCTTGTTGAGTGGCGCACCTGCTCCCGCTGGCGATGTTCGCGCCTAAGCTGCAATCGAAGCGAACCCCACACAAAGTCACTCTCCGGGTTCTCAAAGCGCTGAATATCGCCATTGAGATCTCGAAACAAAAATCGCTCGTGCGGAGGGAGCGTCCCATCTTCATTGGCATAGATTTGGAGGGTTACACACGCCCGATCCGTGCGGTTGTGGATCTGGTGGATCTGGAACCGGTTTGGGGTCATGACAGCAACCAGATTGCTCGGAGCGCGAAGAGCATATTCGCCAGTTGGATGGCCGCCGTTGACACGCTCAAACGTGAGGAGAGTGCACTCCCCAAAGAGTGGAATGATCACTGCGTAGTTGCCGTTGTGCTCGTGGATGGCCGAGCTGCTTCGAGGTGGCCAAATCTCCACAACGCCAGGAGAAGCACGCTCCATTCCAAAGGCATCCACACGGATGTAAGCGCGCACGCCGCGCGAAATGGTATCGCCAAGGATTCCATCTTGCAAGCTCGCTTCAATGGCCACTGCGTCATCAGGTGTGAGCAGTGCCGCAAGGTTCAGGGCAGCAGCCGCGTTGCAGATGGCACGTAGGCGCTCGGGGAAAGGAGCCAACGCAAAAGGAACAGAAGTTTTGTCGTAAACTGGCTGCAGGTCTGCCATTATCAAAGTTGTGCTGCAACGAAGGGATAGATGGGTTAGCTGCCTCCGTTTGGGCAGGTCTTAAATCTCCTGAGGCATCGCTCGCTCGCACCGTGCGAGCGCAAAACCGAGGCCTTGGTTTGCTTTTCGGAGGGGCTGGAACAAGTTTATCGTGTCGCTCGCGGCACATCTCTCCCTGTTGTCCTTTGCCTGTTCCCCTCTCATGGCTGCGTCACACGACAGTGAGCACCTTGGAAAGCTACTATATACTGCTTCGTGGCAAGAAAACCAAGAGCAAGCGACACGCGTCCTCGCGCAAGGGGCTAACGTCGACTGGCACGATGATAGTGGTTTGACATCGTTGCATATTGCGGCGTTGAACGGCCACGAATCGCTAGTTCGACTGCTCCTCGATCGAGGCGCTTCTATCAATGCCATCGATGAAGATAGTAATACGCCATTGCATTATGCCGCTCGAAAAGGCCACGAATCAGTTGTTCGATTGCTTCTCGATCGAGGGGCCATCACCACTGTAATATCGGTGCGCCATCTTCAGGCTTCTTTACCCGATATTTTGTTATCTCCTTCGCTTACCGCCTACTGTTGAAATACAGGCGCTTACGTTAGCTCCTGGAACGGCAGCACAGGTTGCCAAGACTCCATCTCTGAGGCGGTTAATCGAAGATCAAGGTTCGGGAGTCTGAAAATTACTCAACTGCTTGAGCGAGTTTGCTTTCTTACTTGATTGATGCATCAGCATTGGGAGATCAGCCTGCTATCGGTGCGATCAGAGGCGGCCGTGGGCAAGTTACAGGTACATTTGCGATTATCTGTAAATCATCCTTCTCTGTAACTGTGATCCGCGGCCATTGCATTTGATCAAACACTCACATTTTAGTGGCGTGTGCCCTCCGTTTTTGGGTTGGGTTTTTCGACATGTCAAGAACCTCAGGCCACTTTGAACGACGAGATGGTATTAGATGTCAATCATCAATGGATTGCGAATCAAGATCATCGATCCTCTCGCGATGGTCAACGTCAACAACAACAAGAGCTCGACGATCGATGGATGATTCCACTCGATCACTTGACGATCGACGAGAGCTCGCATCTCGGATCAGGAGCTCTCGGCGAAGTGAAGCGAGCCATGTGGAACAATTCGATCCCCGTCGCAGTCAAGCGATTGTTCTTCATGTCCACCGATGCAGCAGCTCTTCGAGCCATGGGAGGAGCCCTCGACACCACCACTCGAGAGGCGGTGCTCCGAGACTTCATCAAGGAGTGCTCGATCAACTCATCGATCCGACATCCGAACATTGTGATGTTCCTCGGAGTGGGAGTCGATCGATCATTGAACGACGAGCCTCGGTTATTGGTGCTCGAGCTCATGGAACGAGGATCTCTTCACGACGAGATCTATCCTGGAGGAGTGATTCCTCGAGCAGGATCAGCAATGACACTCGATCGAATCGCATCGATCTTGCTCGATGTGAGTCGAGCGCTGGTTTACTTGCATCACTCTCGCACGCCACCCATCTTGCATCTGGACTTGAAGCCCAAGAACGTGTTGATCGATGGATCGGGACGAGCAAAGATCGGAGATCTCGGCGAGGCTCATGTGATTCGAGCCACTCGTCGAGCCACTCGCACTCTGTCTGCTTTCGCCGTCGGGACGCCAGGCTACATGGCTCCCGAGATGGCGATCGAAGGAGCAGAACGAGGAAGGGCGGCAGACATGTTCAGTCTCGGAGTGATGGCATGCGAGATGTCATCGGGTCGGCCTCCCAATCCAGGAGCCCAGATGGTGCGAGTGGATGGCATGTTGCGAGGAATCTCCGAGAGGGAGAGACGAGAGGCCGACATGAGGGCGATGCAACACTCGGTGATTCGAGAGCTCGTGGATCACTTGATCGTAGACGAAGAAGATCAACGATGGGATGCGAGACAAGTGCAATCGTTCATCGAGTCGATCGGTCGAGGAGGAGGTCGTTGAGGAAGGGGGCCGATGATCGAGGTGCGTGAATGAGCTCATGGTGTCCTTCTCCCTCTCCTCTTTGATGTCGTTGTTCTGAAAGAGACGTACACATCGAAGGTCGATCCATCGGAAGGTTCTCGTGAAATCCACCTGCCCCTTGGATGGGTCACGCCACATGTTGGACAACTCATACTGCATGCATAAAAAGCGTTCGTTGCCCCATACATCACACCAATACCGAGTGTCAGCTCTGAAAGCAGTGTTGAGAGATTCATCACACCAAGGTATGCACAAACGGGCGCCCAGCATCCTCGAAACCGGCAATCATGGAGATCGAGCCTTGCGCGAGGTGAGCCACTCTCGAGCGGGAAGAGGCATGGAGTGTGTAGGCAGTAACCCCGAAAGCGACCAAAAGTGTGCCTGATCAACGAGAGGGCCGAGGCACCGCAACTGTGATCTGGCCACTTCAGTACAGTGTGCAGTGCACCGAGGCCCAAACGCAGCTGCCGGCCACGTGGGCTTTCAAACCAAGGCACGGGTGGCGTGCGCTTCGGCAGTCGTTTCTTTTGCCACCCGCCCCCAAATGGCTGCTGCAGGTAGCGCGCACGCCACCCCCGTGCGTGCTTCTGCCGCTCCCTCAGGTGGGAAGACCCAATCAGTGAAGAAGATATCTGCTGCGCCGGTCCTGGAGGACACAGCCTCTGTTCGTGCTCCTCTTCCTCGCTTCTCCAAGCGATTCTTCTTCACAAACTAACCCGACTTTGTTTGTGGCTGTGCAGCACGAAAGAACCCAGCGCAAGAGGCATCGAGCGCCCTCGCAGGAGTCTCACTCCCAAGTCGACACCAAGGCCTCGCAAGCTGAAAGAAGGAAGGCCCTCTTCGAAGCCGCGGTTTTTCGCTCTGCCGAAGAGGAGCTCCGAGCCGAGCCCTACAATCCTTGGGCATGAGAGGCAGCCGAGCAGAAGCTTGTGTCGGCAATCAAATGAAGAAACCAGATGGCGCGATCGTTTTCACTTCCTCCCCAACAACATCAACACCAAGAGCGAGAAGCACGCACTGAGCACCAACAATGCATCGATGGATTCTCTCTGGCCACGGGGCATTTCTGGCCAACGTACAGTAATGACGAGCTTATATGAGCCTCCCATTGGTATCGGTAGTATAATAGTAGGCTTAGCTAAGCCTACCATTATGATATAGTCCTCTGGTCCTCCGAGCTCTTGCTACGCGAGATGCTGGCATTTTGGGTAGCAAGCCGCGCATGCCTCTATGGTTGGGCGATTACTGCGCCCACTTGCTGATGATGTGGCGTATCTCGTGGTATACTTGCTTGTATCAATCCAGAATAATCCAATTCTCTCAGTATCTCGAGTATACGATCATGTTCATCGAATGATATGTATGGCAGATTCATTCGAGGTGATTGGAAACCACACGGCAATAAGCTCGCGAGAATGTGTGCTTGCCGTTGCCTGCCGCCGAGCGAGTGAGGTTTGATGCTAATATACTCTCTGATCGATGGGAAGACGCGCACCATGCATCGATCATCACGATCACCACCACCGCCACTGCAGCTTGATGTGCTTGGATCTTGATTTCCGCGGCTGCTTTGTACCGCCGGTTTGATGGTGTGGATGCTCGCGCGTTCGGTTGGTCGGTGCTCATCAGCACCGCCGCGGCAGTAATCATCGCCGTATGTCGGTTTGCAGGAATGGCACCAAAAGAGAATGCGCGTACCTTGCTACTGCGTGTTGGTAGCACGCTGGAATCTCGATAACGAAGCTTGAATGATCTCTCATTGGTGGAGTGGTGATGATTCTCACTCTGATATGATCGTGTGCGGTAGCTGCAGAGAGATGAATACGAATATCGGCGACGGACGCAAATATCTCCATCCATCCACATCCATATCCATGTGAGCGAGACGCACGAATAAATCTGAATCACAACAGCAATCGAAGAGACAAGCGCAACGTACAAGGAATGGCATTTGTTGTTGATCGTTGCTTGAGGCACTAATATGCCTCTCTCAGTGCAATGCCAACGAGCTGGAGCTCCCGTCAATCGGTATCTCAGGCCGAATATAATCGAATGATCCTTGCTCCAGGCCAGCAAAGAGCTGCTTGGTGACTCGATCGTGAGTACAGTGATGTTGATGGTGTATCGGTTGGGAGGGTATGACAGTGGTTGCACAGGGCGTATCAACACGAATACGTGTGTGCTCGGTGATGCCAACAAGACGCAACAAGAAAATCTACGACCGACATTAGGCCATCGAGATCGATCAGAGGGTCAGAATCATAAAGCTCCAACGCTGAGGGAGGTGGATAGTGGGTCACTTGTGGGTACAGCAACAATATCAACAACCACACGATTGGGCACGTGCTCTTGTGTATGTGCTCTTATCAATAAATCCGTCTGCGCACGGCCGCCAGAAAATATATCCACCATTGCAGCGCTTCCATAGCGTGTCAAGTGATGAAACTGGCGTCTACGAGTCGAACAAGCAGCAAGTACGTGAGAACGAGATTGATATGTTGACGATATGAGAGAGACAGAAGCAAACGAATGGGACGGGGTACATATTACG
>JGI26540J51217_10002138_pt1 | contig 12909 bp, 13 predicted proteins | sample ThiBio_1000_plan_2_FD_51217 | JGI IMG/M metagenome (IMG submission 51217)
ACTTGAATTGGTTTTTGCTGTTGAGGTGCTAAAGCTTCATGAACAACAGTTTCTAAATTATCAGTCTCAACATTAGTTTCATCCTGCTCATGTATAATTTCATTCGTTGTATTAAAATGAATTGGTTTTTGAAAACGAGCAGCTAAACTTTCATGAACAATCGTACCCAAATTATCCGTATCGACTTGTTCTTGTTCTTCTTGTTCATTTGTTAAATTATCATACGACCATTCATCCGAATCATTCGAAATTACTTTCGGTTGATCGTCAGTCGGTGTTATTGTTTCATCATAAATGAATAATAAATTATTTACACATATTGGCGTTTGATTAATCGACTGTTCATCGCTCGATGCTGATTCATCTTCGATTTTGTCATAAACAAATAAAAGATTATCTGTTGCATGTGGTCCATGAATATCTCGAACTATTCGAACTAATTCTTCGATATGACAATCATTTGATTTATATTCATTCGGGACAGTTGTGTGCGTAGGTGATGTTGATGCAGCGTCATAATAAGAGCTACCATCCGATGAAACACGTTTATTTACAAGCTCATCTTGTTCGACAATTTGATCGATTGTACTATTTGTTTCTGTACTTTCAATTGAAACAATCGAATGATGTGTGTGATCTAAACGTGAATCTCTTGCTGTATGATACGAATTTGTACCATCATCGAAATCGATTAAACTATCAGAATCGACTGTTTGCGATGCGATCGGCGGTAGTAATGGACTATGAGTGTCAATTGATTCAATTTTGTCATCGCATTTCCATGACGAATCTCGAATATGTGAATCACTGGATGGTAGATCATATCCTTGTCGCATGTATGGTTCGAGATACATTCCACATGAGCCAGGCGTTGATGGTGTTGTTTCAAAGACGATTTCACCTGAATGAGGTGACGATGAATCCGTATCGATTGTTTGATGATGTTGTTGTCGAAGTGATGCTCGAGGTGCTGGTCGAATGAAAGCACTTTCATTCGATTTCGGACTTGTTTGTTGTTCAATATTATGCTGAGTTGTCGGTTGATCATAATGGTCCGTTGTTGTTGTTGTTAGTTTCTTTAAATTCATTTGAATATCCATTAGCAACGGTGATGAATATTCTGTTTGTGCTCGTTCTTTTTCAACAGGTGAAAGATAGATTTCATTGTGTTGTGCCCATTCGTTGACTTTGGCACTTGCATTCATCATCACTGTATGAAAATTATCAACTGGTGCAATGGATTTTAGTTGTGATTCATCCGAACCCATGGATAGATAAGCGGCCATGAGTAGATCAGCGTCAGTTTCTGGAGATTTTTCTAAACGAAATTTCGGCAATGGACAAGGACTTGTTGTTTGATGATTGGAATTTTTCGGTGATGCTAATTTCCAATGAGGCTTTTCAACGATCGATGAATGAACTTGGTATTCATCGTGTTGTAAACGTCGTGTTTGTTTATCTAATTCGCCATAGAGCTCACGTATTTGATCACGAGTATAATTCGGCATTACCGAGGGAATCGATGGCGTATTTGCAGCTTCGTAGGCAATCTCTCGGCCACGATGAATAATTGCTTCTTGTTCATTAGAATTCGTTTCTTGTTTGACAGCTTGTTGTCGATAGATGAAACAAGCATCCGTAACCGTTTGAGTTGGTAGTTCTCGTTGCATTTGTTGTTGTTGTTGTTGTTGACGACGTTTCAATGTGTAGATTAAACCAGTTGGTTTTGGCTTGATCGAATCGATTGTATGTGAATGTTGAAGAGAATCAAGTGATTTATGTGTATCAAATGATTCATCTTCACTTTTTTCTAACGATATTTTACTTCGACGTTTATTTGAACTTGAAACTAAACTTCGATCAGTAAACATCGAAGTATTTGTTCCTAAGTAAAACATAGATTACTCAATACGAAATAAAAACAAAAGAACTATTCAATCAATTACCATCAGTCTCAATAAATCCACTATCTCTCGTTGGACTTGTATTTCGTTTATGTGCGCCTGTTCTACTGGCAAGTTCATATTTCGTTGATTTTTTCGTTTGAATATTTTCATTAATCATCAACGATTGCCGACATTCATTCAATGATGGTGTCGGTATTTCTTCGAGAGATAGTTTTTCAAAATCATTCCATGTTAGAGAACCCAAATGTTTGATTGTTTTATTATTATACAATGATCGATCGGTAGCTCGACATACTCCAATACGTATTGGTTGATTATGTCGACGTAATGATATGAATTCCGATTTGATTCGATCATGTTTTGTAATTACAGACGATTCGAGAAGATTTTTCTGATTAAAATAAACTAGAACATCTCCTAGAAAATACAAAGACAAATGCTTAAAACTCTCGCTCTCGTAGAATGGCGCATTATCAAAGACGATAGATTCGATTCACACACACACATAGAGAAANTTATAATAGAAAAAAAAAGAAAATTATCTATGGCGAATTNAGTATAGGTCTATCAACAAGTTGAATTGATTTTCCGTGTGTATACAATTCAAATAATTGTATATGATTAAAACCTTTGAATAATAATTCTTTTGGAATATATAAAGTTCGTTGTGGTCCAACACTCCAATATCGACCTAGATTAAATCCATTGATGAATGCTACACCTTTAGTCCATTGAGAATCGAGATATAAATATGTATCTGCAATTGATTTCTCATCTTTAATATCTAATGAAGCGTAGAATAATTGTGGACCATTATTTAAATCAGCGATTTCATTGGAACTTGTTCCAAGTTTTTGCCAATCAGCTATACTCGACATTCCTTGACGAAATTCTAATCCATGAATAGTCCATTGAGTTAATTGAATACTATTATTTAATAATACTTTATCGAGAATACCCTTACGACTTTGATCAAGNCGTGGTCCGAAATTAATTCGACCCATATTTTCAACGATAATTGTCAAATTTATTGTATCACGTGGAATTGAAAATCGAATAGAATTATCTCGATGTAAAGATTTATGAATAACTTTGCCATTGGATAAGATCAAGGCATTATCTGCAATCGATGGAATAGTAATAAATGGTTCGTGTATATTTTGCAAATATTTGACAAGTTCTGTATTTGTATAAACGATAAAACCTTGTCTGAGACCGTGAATTTCATTTTTTAAACTCAATTGTTCCATGTTTAGTCGAGAATTGGAATCGATGAGGATTTGTTTTGTTAGAATATCATTAGCAAGAATTTGTTCGAATGTTTTATAACCCTGAATATCAATATCTCCGTAGGAAATTTTCTTCGAATTTTTTATCGAAACAATTTCGAATCGATCTCGACTCGTTCGTTGATGATTATAAATAATTAAATGCGGATTTTTTTCGTAGAATTTATACAATAATTTTTGTATGACATAATATTTTTCTGTTGGATCACCACATTCATTCATTGGCGCATCGTAATCATAGGATGTAACAAGAGGAGTATAATTCTGGTCCGGAAAATGATGCCCACCGGATGTAAAACCAAAGTTTGTTCCACCGAAAAACATATAAAAATTAATTGAAATATCGTATGTCGGATGAAAAAGAATCTTTTCTAGATCTTGTTGAAATTCTTCAGCTGAATACAAGCCGCTCGAACCTGTTCGATGTTTACCACTCCAATAATCGAACCATCCGGTCCAATATTCTGTAATCATTAAATGACTATTCGCACGAAATTGAACTAATTTCTCGATATTACGTTCAACATTTCCTTGAAAATTAACCGTTGCCCAAACATCATTCAAAGCACCTTTGCTAAGATCATTAGCACCATCGGATGTAAAATATAATTCATTTAAACCGAATTCTTTATACATTGAATAGATCATTTGAAGATATTCTTTGTCACTGCCATAACTTCCGTATTCATTTTCNATTTGAAATGCAATTATTGAACCTTCATCATTTCGATTGTATTGATGTTCGGCGAGAATAGGCAACAGATTCGAATANTAATTTCGAAGAGATTTCATAAATTCACTATGAGTACTTCGTACACGCATTGTGTCATCTTCTAACAACCAACTNGGCAAACCACCCCATTCCCATTCAGCACAAATGTAACCTTTTTTAAAGAAAAACANAAGTATTTTAAAATTCGATTNTGATTGGTTAATCAATCTACCTGATGGACGGACGATTGTAAACATTTCATGTTTATGTACTAATTTTAAAAAACTAATCAAATCAGCAAGACCTTCATTGAATTGAAAGACACCTCGTTCTTTTTCATGTAAATTCCAGGGAACATATGTTTCAATCGTATTCAAACCGGCTTTTTTCATTTGTTCGATTCGTTCGGACCATTGCTGTGGTAGAACTCGAAAATAATGTAACGATCCACTTAAAATNCGAAATGGCCGAATTATTTTTCTATTCGGATCATTTTCTTTGAATAAACGTATGAATAAATGTCGGTCTTTATCGAGTATCAAAGTTTGTTGATTATGCCCAACGAATGAATACATTGCGAATAAAAATAAAATTACTAATCCAACAAGTAAATAATGTTGACGGTAACGCAAACGATAAATACGCATCAGTGACACAAATGTTTGTTTTCGATTCTTTGTTTCATAAATAACTGTATATTTGTTGTTTTACATTATTACTATGCAATTTTGTTTTTTTTTGTTGGATATAATAGAATAACATATAGAGACGCACACTTATATACACATTCAGAATAGAATAGATATATATATACAAAATCAAGAAGAAAAAGAAACGAGAAAGATTGCAGCTGTGCTCGATGTATTTATTTCTTGTTAGTTAAGGGTTTTTTTTCTACTGACGTATGTCGTGTCGTTCACGGACAAAATGTCGAAAGAAAAAGAAGAAAAGAGAAAAAAAAAAGCAGAACGCACAAAAAAAAAGATGGAGAATAGGAAAAAAAGGAACAGCTCTTGACTCTCAGCCATCTTAAATATCCTTGTGAGTAATACAAAACTACTGAATTGGTTATTATGAACTTACCATTTCGAATGCCAAGTTGAGATAAACTATTTGACGGATTTGAAAATATAATTAAATGTTTATCTATTGAATCATTGGTTATATTCAAATGACGTTGTGAACTAATATCGAAAATAAAAAATTCGAGTAAACTTTCTTGTTCATCCGTTGTTTGCACATTGTTGTTGTTGTTGTTGTTATTGTTATTATTGATATTTCGATTTTTCTTTTTTGACTGTACACTATTACTACTTACACAACTGAAATTGTCACATGAAAATGTGCCTAAAATAATAATCAAATTTAATAACAACATCAAACGATTCATTTCAATACCAAAACGTTTTCTAAGTAGGAAAGGACAAAACTCCTGCTGCTGTTGCTGCTGCTGAGTTCGAATTTGTTTCGAAAGTAGAGAAATTAATGCGATTTTTTCATGTAAACGATAGTAACTATATGAACCTCGTTCATAGTCATTCATCGTCATCATGTTTTAACGGACTAATCGACAACAAAATACAATTGCAAAATGTTCGTCTATTTGTTAGTTTTTGTTCGACGAGCATTTTGTTTTTATTTACAAAAACAAAAACTAATTAATTCGAACGGGTGGAGAAAGGGAAGATCAAGATGATCTACCGAATTGATTAAAGTAGATCAACGTTTGTTCGTCTAATGATGAAGGTTAAGATGATTATGATTATTATTGTTGTTGTCAAAATGACGACTATACAAACAGATGTCTGGACAAGAAATAAGACAAGAAGATTGAACATTTACAATTATCTTCCGGCCGGTGCAGCTGACAGAGATTTAATCAGTTAGGGAAACAGATTATCAATAGCATTATCCTGTCTCTTTCTCTCGCAGTACAAAAAAAGAATTGTAAGTTAACTTACGTTTTTCTTCATTACTGTTCGAAATTTGCTTTTGAAGATAAAGTTGTTGAGCAGCACGTTTTCTTGAAACNGGCCGTTTTTCTTTGGGATAAAGTTTAGATGAACGTAAACTTCCACAACAACTCTGACATGAGAGACAATCGACCATGGAAGAAAACTTTTTTCTTTCTCTCGTTATTTTACTGTCTTTCTCACAATATTTATCTGCAAGTACGAATTACAAATCATCAAACGAAAAGAAGAAAAAAAACATTGAAAAAAAAACAAAATGCCTACAAATGACTTCTTAACGATTCGAAATTCATCATTTTATTTAACATTTATCAATTTAAAAAAATCGCGTCTGATGTGTAACTTTCATTTTCGTGCGAAAGGGTTGTCGAGCTTGTCAAAGAAGAAAGAAAGAGTACGAAACATGCGATAATAATAATAATTTCTTACTCGTTTTGAACAAGACGAGACGTACATCAAACACATAAGTTATCGAACGACAACGATCAATATGTTTTTTTTTTCTTCAGCTCGAAGCGAAGACGACGACGATGTTGCATCGAGTTAAATCGTTTCAAATCGTCCGTAAAAAAATTTTCGTTTACTCTCGTTCTACTTATTATTATTAGTTTTTTTTTGCATAATCGAGCACATATGTACATATACGTATGTACATATTTTCGATAATGTCTTCAAGAGTTGTAATCATTTTTTTTTTCGTCATTCTATGAGTGATGGCGATGATTTAAGGTTTATTATTGTTACGCTCTTCTTTCTTCAATAGATTCGTGATTCTATTTACGTGAATGAACAGTTTTCGGCGTATTTACTTAGAATAAAGAAGAGGACGACGATGAAGAAGAAATAAAGAGGCGAAGGAGGGTGTCCTTTCATTGACCGATCCCATTTATCAACAGAAGATTACACACATACAAAACGTGTTAAATCAGGAGAAATCTTTCGTTTACTCTCGGTTTATTCTCTCCTTCCTTTTATCCGAGAGAACATCTATTCGAAAGATGAGCACGTTGTTGTCGTTGTTATAATCAATCTGATAAAAATCAACTCTAATTTATGCTTGATTACTACGCATATATATATAAAAAAAAAGAATGTCTAATATTAACAAATACCGAGGAAGAGAATAAAAAAATGCGCAGGGAGAGAAAGGACGAACTCAATTGAGATGCTTACATTTACTAAACATTTAAATAAATCCTTTGACGAACTTTATATAATAGCTGTCATGTTATTTTTCTCCCCGAAAGTTTTTTTTTACCTCCCTGCAAGTATTTATTACACTTCACGCTGAAGTTATAAACGTCATTTGTCTTCTCTCTCTCTTTCCTATATTCATTAGAATCTCTACCTCCTCATTTTTTTATCCATATCGATCGCTATGCTATGATGTCTGTAAAGTTGAAGAAGAACGAAGAATCGAATGAGTAACAGAGAGGATATGCAAAAAGAGAGAGACAGAGACAGACAGAGAGAAGAGAAAAAGATGTTAAAGACGAAGAAGAAGAAGAAAAAAAAAGAAATCATACACACGCATGCAACATTTATATATATATATTCACACAAAAGGATGAGCTTTTTTTGTACAATTGACCATCTGTCTCACACACATTTTACTCTATTGCCAGAAAAGAGAACATACTAATTTACAGTTCAGTCATTGAATTAACGCTAACGAAATAGNCAAGACATATGTATATGATATCAAACATGCGTTTAATAGAAATTAATAAAACGCACAAATGAGAACTCATGCATAGGAATCAAATATAAAAAAACGAGAATTTTGAATGTCAATTTCATGTCTGTCATCTGTATAGTTTTATTGATCTTGTTTTATATATGTACATATATCGATTTAGTATTGTAAATTGTATTATTCGAGAACAGAGAATAAGTGAATGAAGGAAAGGGAGAACGAACAGCACTTTGTTTTCTTTAAGCACTACAATCGATCTTCATTTGTCATTGAACATATGCGTCGGAACATGCATCAATTATGAATGTTGGTTTATAATATAGTCGTTCGACTCATTTGTTCCGTTCAATGGCATCACATACATGCAAATGATATTGTAAGGATGCTCAATAATAACAGTAATAACAACAAGTATCGACTGTATAACTACTTCTTTTTCTAATTAATTTGTATTCGTATACAATGCAAATGCATATATTCAAAGATACTGACCGATATCGTTTCAAGTGGTTTCATTTTTTTTCTTCTCTTTCTCTTTTCTTCTTTTCTTTTTAAGTAATCGAATCCTTCGGTATTCTCTTCACATCTAATTGTCCATTCGCGATAGAATACAAGTTGTGTCATCGGAGTTTACCTAGTAGCAGCAACAGCAACAGCAGCGGTAGCAGTAACAGCTGGAACATCACAGAGGAATAAAACAAGAGAACGACAAACGAATGTTAAATCCTTGACATTAGGTCTTCAATAGAATTTTTCTCTTTACGTTCAGATTTCTCTATCGTCAAGGGTAGATGTATTAGTTTATCGATTCACAGTTAATACGCTATTTCGATTCATTCAATCTGAGTAAAGATCTGTGACATTATGTGAATATACTTACAGTAACCGAGATTAAGTGGACGTAATCGAAACGATGGTAAGAATTTCATGGCAAAAAAAGAGTTGAATTTGAATAGATAATCGAATTAAAGAATAAACTCGAGGAAAACTTTCGTAATGTTTTCCTCGAAATAATAATAATAATAATATAAATAGAGAAGACACACAAGCCTTCAATTGATGACAAAAATAAAAAGAGAATCGTGTGAAAAATCTTTTTATATTTGAATATAAATATATTTTCCTTGTCGATAAAGAAGAAAAAAAAAGACAGGTCCACAACTGTTATTAACGTATCGATTCAAGGTTTTTTCATCATGACACTAGAACAAAAGATAGAACAGTTAAAAGTTTGTCTCGAGGCGACATATGATTGACGATTGATATTCAAATGATTCTATACTCTGATGTGCAAGATGTGCTTTTCTTTTGTTTCGTCGTCTTTCAAATTCAATATTATAGTCGAGAAAAAAAAAGAAGATTTACATAAACTTACTCAGTCAATCGAATTATTATTATACTTCTTGGCCTCTTCATAAAGATAAAGATCATCTTTTCTCCTGTCTTGCATATTGCGGCAGGTTGAAAGAGGCAAACAAAAATATCAACTGATTCTTCATATAGAAGAAAAAGAAAAATAACAGATTAGATTTCTTTGTTTCTGACAGAAATCACTTGACAGATGAATGCCGTCGGAAGTCGAATATCGATCATTGTATAATCAATTCTCGATTTCGAATTGTTCAATTCGATAAACAACTAAACAATTTGTTGATACAAATGATAAATTGATTTCGATCTCCTGATGCCAAATCAAATTAGTTGCTTTCGTGTTTCATAATGAAGTTGACTTCTTCAAAGACGATTAATTCTTATCAAGAACATATACAATCATTATCCATTACATAATGAATTTTTTCCCTTCTTCTTTGGTCTGTCAATGATAATGATCAAAACAAATCTTTGTCTATCGTTGAAAAATGATTGATAGATCGAAAAGATCTTAAGTGAAAGTATAATTATTTTTCTTTTTTTCACAAATGATTAATGATTTCGAAGCTTGTTCATTTCGTTTGAAAAGAAATATTAACACATTTTGTTTTTATTATTGATAAAACTCGTGATTATAAATGAAAAATGATTAACTATAAATAAAAGAGAACACATGGATATTATAAAGACAAAACGACAGAAAAAAGATAAAATTTTTTATCTCACCGGACAAAGAAAAAAAAACAAACAAACATGCATTAGAAAGAAGTTTAATCTACAGATTCTATGTATGTATACGTATGTAGAGAGAGAAGTTCAATCTTGTTCATTGGTTAGAATTTAGAAAACAGTACATTTGACTTGTCGATTCATTTTTGCATTAGGTCCACATTGAAAAACTCGACTGAAATGATGACTTGAATGCAATGATCCGATCATTCTAAATCGAGATTAATTAGAACGAAAAAAAAATCATAACACAAATCGATTTCATTTTACCGATAACGAAATGGTGTATGTATCATATCTCGAATATCCTTTTTCAAACGTTCATTTAGATAATTTCCGCACCAAATCTCAAATATTCAATAAGAAAATTTGTATCATTCACAGTGTAAACTAAACTATCCATTTACCTGACTAAAAGCTATGAAAAACATTTGCTCCGATGTATATTTATCCAATAATGGCAATCGACGTTCATCACCATGTACTTTCAACCATTGTTTATATGCTAAAAATGCCAATTCCGTTCCGGCTATATCAGCGATATTTTCCGAACGTGTCGTATTGCCATTTAATGTCATATTAACTTGTTCATATGTATAATTCGAATATTGCTCGACGATACAACGTTCTGTTTCTCGATATGTTGCGTCTGTTTCATTATTCCACCATTGAAATAAATTTCCNTGCTCATCGAAATATCGACCGTTCGTNTCGAAACCATGAATTATTTCATGNGCTATAACCATGCCAATTCGACCGTAGATAACGAAACTAAATAAAAAAAAAAAGAAAATCNATATCAAGAAGATGTTCAATGAAATGTCGAGTTTACTGAGGAAATTTTGAACTGTATAAAAACGGTCGTGTCATACCAACAGGAATGATAATCGCATTTCGATTGCTATCGTAAAGTGCATTGACTTGCGCGGAACTTGTCATCCATCTACGAGGACAAAACTATGAACAATAATGTTTGAGAAATAAATACGCACTGTTTTTTGTCAACGGGTTTTCGAAAGAGTGCGATATTTTTTCGTACTTCGTTAGTTAGTAAATTAATAACATTACTTAAATGATTTTCAAATGAAATATGCAACTAGAACAAAAAAAAACATCATTGAAACAAATTTTAGCCAATCTACATGTGCATGGCTCGTATTGAGATATGTTTCATTGAGAGCTTCCAATGGATATGCAATGAATTCGTTCATTAATTGCGCCTAAAAGAATAAAATTCGAGGAAATCAATATTCGAATACGAACTGATTTACTTTAGCAAGTGCAACTTTTTTTGTATCATTTGTCATCCAAGTATTTCGTTTAATTGTTTCATAAAAAGTACTTCGAATATTGAGAATCACCTCTTGTAACTAAATATTTCAAACAAAAAAAAAGCATGGCGTTAAGAAACACGAAAGGTTCATCAATCAGCGTATTACTTCTTCACGAATATTATCATCGGTTTGAGATTTCAGATAGAGATAGGTCATAGCTTGTGCGAATGTTTCATCGGCACGGTTCGATAGACAATGTGGGCCCATGCCGTTCAATGCTGCGCCCTAGAAATTCACGTGATTTCGAATGTATTGTTTCGATCGAGATAAATCATACTTGAGTTTGACGAGCTAGTTCATGATGAGCTTCTCGAAAATCTTTTGTTAGATCCGGCACAAGATTGGCAATAACACGCCAAAGAGAATAAGCAGTTAATGTTCTAAGACAAATGGAATTTCGAATAAAACAAAAAAAACGAATATCTCGCATTCTAACCTGATATCAAATTTTCGAATAAATTTATCCAAATTTTCCATATATTTACTTGCATAAAGAACAATAATAGGCTCATCAAGTGGAATAAATTCTTGAAAAATCAGGTGAAAATAACTCGTCCAATTTATCGATGGAACCATTGTTTGTAATTGTCCAACGGTTGTACTTCGATAGAAATCCATGACTGTATTCGATGGTTGATTATCACGAATCTTCAAAACGAAGAAAATCCATTGAGAAAGCTTTCAAATACTCATCGATGTACATTCATCAAGTAAATCTTCGTTGGTATTCAATGACTCAAAAGTGAAATAAATAAAAGTCTCACCTACGTTGGCGAGTTCAGTTTCCAGGTCGAGTATTTGCTGCATTTCAGTTTTCGCTCTCGTTCGTTCGACGCCTAATGTTGTTGACACACTAATCATGAAAGTTAGATAAGCATCGATTTCTTCTTGAGATTCATAAGCTGCTGATGCTTGAAGAAACAATGACGGATGATTGAGCTTAAAATGAGAAAANTTTTTTTTTAACATGAAAAAGAAAAACGAGTGAAATGATTTTTCTTTTACGAGAATTATATGTTGAGAATTATTCATATCATCAGCTGCGACTTTCAGTTCAAATAATGGTTCGACATTGAAATCTAAATGAATTGTTGCGAGTAATTTTTCAAGAGATAATTTCGGTTGCCAATGATCGCCGTATAACGGAGGAAAACCGCCGAAACGATTCAAATGATCGAGTAATAAATGAAAAGTAACATTTTCATTTCCAGGAGAATCTCGATCTATTCAAAACAAATCAATCAGAAAGAGATAAAACGATTTTTTTTTCTTTTTCTCGATTTACCTGCACTTGTACAAGTNTGATAGAACATTTTTAATTTTCTTACAGCATCTGGTTCGGTATCAAGAACCGGTTTTCGAACTAATTCTAAAAGAAAAATAACAATCGATAATTAGTCAAATTAGTCGAGTGTTTTATCTCTTGTTTTGACTACCTCGGTAAAGATCAACAACATCATTGACAAATGATTCGAATGACGATCGGACACTTCGACCTTCTGGTATCGGATGAGTCTTATCCCAATTTCCACAAGCAAATTGATAGAAATCCTAGATAAGAATAAAAACAAGAAACTCAAAACTAGATCATCAATTTACTTCGCATGGATCGACAGTTGTATCCATGGCGTTGTATGTATCCGCTGCTAATGTAATACATTCAGGTGTCAGACATAATTCTATTGAATCGAGAGAAAAAAATACACTAAAACATAGAAATTGTAATTATACATACCTATGGATCTTGTACGTGTATGTACAATATATATAAAAAATAACGAAATAACAATGGCAATAGAGAGTAAAAGTGAAAGACACAATCCCAATGTTAGTTTATTTTGACAGAGATGAGCTTTAAGCAAAGTTTTTGAATGTTTATGTGTTTTGGTGGTGGTGGT
>JGI26540J51217_10002151_pt1 | contig 12833 bp, 7 predicted proteins | sample ThiBio_1000_plan_2_FD_51217 | JGI IMG/M metagenome (IMG submission 51217)
TTGTTTGTTTGTTTGTTTTTTCCTTTGGTGTTCTCTTGAAAAACGAATTGATTCACCGGTGTGTATACAAGCAAAACTTATTGAATAAGTCTCATATTCCGATGAGATTTTCTTATTAGGAAAAAAAAACGAAAAACAAACGAAAAAGAAACAAGAAAAACGAACAGACAAAAATGGAGTTTTTTTGTTTTCGGTATGAAAAATGCTATCGTTCTTTTAATTTTCTCGAATTTGTTGCAGTTTTCGCATTCGTACAAATATCTTTCAATGTATTTCCATGATCAAGTAAACTAACCAATAAACTCGATATTTGGCCTAAATGTTCACAAAAATATCGATGTCGTTGAACATTTCCCTTGAAATCGAAGAAAAAATAAATTAATAATTCTTTCGAAAAATGTCAAATGTTTACTTCGATTAAATCTCCAATTGCATTTCTTATTGAATGATCATCGATATTCAATTGATCCAGAGATAACGCTATATCTGATAAATTCTTCTGTGCTACTTGTTCATTATGTGTCTACGAATGAAAAGAAATATTAAATGATGTTCGATTTTCTTGTCGTTTTTTTTTCTTTTTGTTCTACCAGATCGGTAAGAGATGTTGTTAAGCGTTGAATCCTCCACGATGTATTCGATTCNATTAGCTTCTTTCGTATTGTATCAGGACTTTGAATAGGTACAGTTCGTTTAGGATCTAAGAAAAAATGATCGTTTTTGAATTCGTTTTTTTTTTCGAAGATTTACTTGTTCGAATGATATCCGAATATTTTTCATAGTGATTTATTTTCGGTTTCCAAGAAACTCGTGCCGAAAGAGTATTGCTCGGTTGCGAACGAGTTTTCGTTGCAATCCAACGAATGCCCGTTTGTTGATCATCAAAGACAAAATCTAAACAAAAAATTTGAACATCAAAATCAATTGGATTTTTCTTTTCTCACCTTGAGAAAGCCGTTTCAATAGTTCATCACTAATCATTTCAGTTGTAATTAAATCTTGTTTCGTTTGTTGATTCGTATTCGAATGATTATCTTCGGCGAGTTTCTTCTGCAAACGTTTCTTTCGAAAGTGATTCGTCGAGAGAATAGCAGCAGCTGCCTGTTCAGCTGACGAACGTTTTTTCGATGGAAGAATGTGATTACTGTCGATGTTGATATTCGGCGGTGTCGTATTTTCAATCGACAATTTTTGTCGACATTTGCGCGATGTTTTGCCGTTNGAATTCGAATCGAATTGTTCGTAATGTCCGATTTTTGTTGGAGGTTCACACAACGACGATTGTTCGCTACAAAACAAACGAATAGATTCGACAAAAACAAAGAGATTTTCGTTTTGATTGATTTACTCGTCGGGGAGTTTGTGTTTTTTTGATGTGGGTAAAATCGACGAGATCTGTTGTGTCGATGGTTGAAGAGGAAGACGAGTTCGATTTTTAGCCGAATGTTTATTCGAATCGGTTAGTTTTTCGTCGATTGTCATTTCTCGAACGATCGGTGTCGTTATTGAATGATGATGATGGTGATGATGGTTGTTGTTATGATCCATAGGACGTTGACTTGTCGAGATGCGAACTGATGATAGATTGGTTAATTGAACTGAATTAATCGTGTCTGATGTCGTGTTTGATGGAAGTAAGGACATGTGAAAATATGTTTGATGACCAGAATCGAGATTTTTACTTGTAAAGATCGGATTTTCGTGTGAGGTTGGCGAGGAGAGAGTTGAATGTTCATTTGAAGATATTAAATGAACTGAACGTGGAAGCATTTTAGCCGAAACTAGAGGAGGAGANGAAAAACAAACATAAATACATGTAAAAAAACAAACAAAACTCGATGANTAATTACGGATTTTCGTTTTGGGTTGAGGTGTCCAAATATTTGATGTTGAATTTTGTTGAATAACTAATTTCGGTGTCACAGAATTGTTCGTTGTTATCGATGAATTCGTCGTAATCAATGGTGGAACAAATGTGACTCGNNTTTTCGATAAAAACGATGACGATGATGTTGTTGATGTCGATGTTGTTGGTTTGGAATTGTTTTGTTCTTGATTTGTTGTTAAATCATTTGTTGATGATATTAACGTTTGAATTTTCGGTGATGTTGTACCCGGTGGAATCAGTGTAACTAATGGCGATGAATTTGTTCCTGTTGAATGATTGGGTGATGAATTAAGAATGTAGGTTTTCGACGATGAATAACCGCCATTACTCGTTGGTGTTGATGTTTTATCGAGAAATTGGAATTGTAATGCGGTTGGTGGAGATGATTTGCCAGTCGTTGGAGTGACTAAACGTATGGATGATGGCGTTGATGTGCCAAGAGTTTTTGTTGAATTATTATCTGGATGTGTATCAGCTTTATTAGAAAAAGACAAAACAAAGTAAATCTCAATTTAAGACAAGAAAAAAAAACATACATAAAGATAATTTCTTAACAATAGATACCGAACTCGGCATATTCGACATTGATAATGTTGGTACAAGTGGTTTGGGATGCTAAAATTACAAACGAATAATGAAAAAGAAGAAATATTCGATGAATTCATACTAATTTTAAACCGGAATAAATACGTGTTGTTGTTGATAATGTTGATGAACAATCAGTATCGTTGGATATTTGTTGTTGTTGTTGATCGTCTAAGACATCACTCTGCATTGATAATCGATGTGAACATACGCGGACGGTCATAAACAACGATCAAACTAAACATTTCATTCAAAATAAATCATTTTATTTATCCGAAAAAAAAACGAAGAAGAAAAAGAAGAAAAAAAGTTTTTATCAAGGCGAGAAAAAGCATCAACAACCTACCCCCACTAGTGCAACGATGTCTTTTGGCTACATATGCGAAGAAACGAGAGAAGATTTTTTTTTCTTCGTTTTTTTTTCTTCCTTTCTACGCTCTTGCCGATCTATCAAAAGGTTTGGTTCGACTCTCGTTTCTTTTTTTTTCTTCTTCTTTTCTTTCTCCTTTTCTCTTCGTACTCGAGCTCGACACATTAGTAAACGGCGGTAGCTATCGTCTACATACATACACTAATGACAATCTCAGGCATCTTGCGCTATTGTATAGAGGCAAACCCGACCTACACCCAATTGCAAAATGATTGGACGAGANGAATGATGTCGGAGAAAAAAAAGATTTGACAACGCAAAAAAATCTACTAACGAAAAAATTATAATGATGAATATTTTAGTTTTTTCTTTCGTGTATTTTCGTCGATGATTTTTGTTTGTTTTTCTCATTCGTTAGAAAAAATNNATCGAACAGTTTCGTTTTCTTTTTTTTTATTTTCCCAGCTTAGCTTTTTCTTATACAATTAGAGCAGAGCAAAAGAAGAAGAATATGTAGACGACCAAATATGTATGTGTAGTGTGTTTAGCGTTTGATTTTAATTTGTTCGATGTATTCAGACGAATCTACGTAGACAATAACAATAGAATACACACTAAAAAATCAACCCGATTCAATAAATCAAATATTAAAAGTCAACTAAACAAACGAGATTTTCATTCGAAGAAGTCTGTCTGTCTGTCTGTCGTTTCTTTTTCTTCTCGTCTATAAGAATAATCAATCGATGCATAAAGACTTAAACGAAAGTGAATATTTGAATGATTAAAATCGTTCGTCTATATGATGATTATGTACTATTGTATGATGAATAGTTGATGCTTACTTATGATAAGAATAAAACAAGGATTTTTCTATTTATTGCTTGAATAAAACGACTAACATCGTGTGAGAAAATGAATAATGAACAAATGAAAACGATTTGTTGTTTATCTAGTTTGTTTTGTTCGTCTTCAAATAAATATTAACAAGATAATGTACTGTTTAACGGCAGACATAGAGTTTTATGCATTTAAAATATCGAACAACAAACAAAACAACAACAACTTACGTCATGTAAAAGACGTTTTCATTCGATAGAAAATAAATGCATTCTTCGAAAATACTTATGCAGTTTAGTAAAACGAGATTGTTTAAAGATGTCGTTATATTATAATCATTTGTTTTCATTAGTTTATTTCCCTGAAGTATATTTATTCTTTAATAATAATTCGTATTATTCACTAAATTAAAAGAACAAGTCATATAAAAATTGATCGATATGTCACAGCTGTCAATTGGAATTATATAAAAGCAGAATTTATTCGACTAAGAACACAACTAAATAGCTATTTCAAAAGTTTGAGACCCATTTTATCGTTGAAATCGAGTGTTGCAAGAGTTGCTGCAAAATTTTCTAATGAAGCTGTTGAACCCGATTGACCCTCGATTAATTCTCCGATAACTTTCTCGGCAATAATCGATGCTTCGTCTTCACTAATTTTGCCAACCTACGATCAAAATATTCGAAAACTAAAACACTATTCTCAATGCATATTTTACCATCATTTTTAATATTTCTTGAACATCTTGTTTGGACAGTCGACCATCGTGATCAACATCGTACATCTTTATTCAAAACAAAAGATTAAATCTGTTTTTTTTTCTTTGTTCTGTTTGATTGTCTTACGTGAAAAATAAATTTAATTTTACGTATTTTAGCCGAATCATTTGGCAAATATCTCGCCGATTCAAGATCGGTTTTAGTTGATGCTGTTATAACAGTTTGATTCGATGCACGACGTTGCGAATGATTCGTACGTTTCGATTGACTGAACGTACTCATAAAATCGATAAATTGACGAAAATCTAATTTATTATCGCTTCCAAAATCATCGAAAATAACTTTTAACAATCGTGGCGCAATTGGATTTGCGCTAAACTTCGGTATTCGACTTAAATCATCGACATCTAAATAACCTTTATATCCTTTAACTTCGCCACGACCATCACGGTCAAGTTCATGAAAACGAGTCCATAAGGAATTGATCTGCTGTTTTGAAAGACCTAAACAACGAAATGTTTAACTATTCGAATTTTTGACTTGAATCTAACCTGTGTTAGCACTTATTTCATCGATATTAACGGTGTTCGGAAGAGATGTTGTTGCTCCCATTGTATTGTATAAATGTGCACGTCTGTTGGAAATCCGATCTCGAGTTTAGTTGTTCTTCTTTAATGAGAAAAAAGAAAGAGAAAGGAAAATGTCACAGACAAATTTGAGAAGAAAAATGAAACCTGTAAATTGTGTTCTGTTTCAAAAATATAAACGGATTCAGTCACTCGTTTACATTGCAATTTACCTATTCAACAACGGAACTACAAATGTATCGGAATCGAGATAAAGAAAATCAGACATTTTTGCTTTCTGCGTTTCTTTCTTTCTGTGTTTCAGTTTTTTTTTATATTGGATCGGGCAACTGGTAAACGAACAGAAGAAATAAAGAATGAAAGAAAAAAAAAACTCCAGATAAGTCGATAGAATCTCAGAGAAGTAAACAAAATGCTTTTACTTTAAAGTTTTAATTAAAAAAGAGAAGAAAAAAAAATGATGACGGAACTAAGTTATTTTAGTAATTCGTTTATTTATAGAAATCGAATTAGAAAGAGGAAGCACGTCCGTCAAATTGACATGTCTGTATGTAGAACTCAGCTATTTTTGTTATTCTTTCTTTTAATTAGGTCGACAACGAAAACGTGGTCTGTGAAATATAGAGAGATGCAGAAGAAAAGTGCCAATCATTATAGTTCTATGTCTCAAGCAAAACTCAATTGATAAGATACAGTACGAATGCATGCTTTAATGTCGAGCAAACTGTTGAACGTCTGACGAAGACATTGCTTCGTTTCCTTTTTTCTCTCTCTTTCTCTCGCTTTCTTTTATTAGTAATTCTTTTCTCTCGTCTTTTCCTCTCTTTTTTTCTTACTGAACACAAGCGCTAGAAGAAACGGAAAAATAATATGGTAATCAAGAAAAACGAGCTTTTATGCGTCGCTGTATGCTCTAATCACAGTACGCTTTTGCCTACACACACCATATATATCTAGATATCTACGTATATATATATATATATGTATAGACATACGCAAGCATATAACTCAAGAAACGACGAAAGACGAATGTAATCAATCGTACAACAGATCCATTATGGCCATAGAGGAAAATGAGGCTTAACAAATACGCATTATCTTTTATTTCTTTGGATTTATATTAATCATCATAACAATAGCATCAAATATAGTGTCGACACTTTGCAAAGAAAATTATGATAATGCACTTGACCTCCAACGTGTGTGTGTGTATAACATAAATTATTTCTATTCAATTAATTGACTATCTATTGTTGGATGAGAAGATTTTTAATCAAAGATTGACAAATTTCGATGTAGATAAATAATTCTTCCCTTCGCACGGTTTTATTTGCATAATAGATCCAAATTCTAATGAACATTGTCATCGATCTGTAGAAATGAAGAAGTAGATCAGTTATGAACGATACTTATTCTAATTTTATGAATCACGAAATAAATATCAAGAAATCATGACAATATTCAAGATCAAGTCAAGTTCTTTGCGTGCTATCGGTGCAAAAAGGCACAGAGGGAAATTATTATTCTTGTTTGTCTTTTAGTACTTTGAACTTTAAGTGTATATTGAACANTTAATGATAGAAAAACTATTTGCACTTCTTATTAAGTCTTTTTCGGTATTCTACTTTGCCTCAATATTCTTAACTTCGCAAATAGAAAGTTTTTTTTTTCTTGATTGATTTCGAACCAATATTAGTCAAAATAAAATTCAAATGTAAATATTGATTTGTATTACTCATTCGATCTTCCATAAAANAAACAACAACGTAAAATTTATTNCAAGTGCATCATTTACCAAATCCAATATTTGCCTTCTGTATCTATTTTCCAACTAAAACATTTTTCGATACATAATAAAAATGATTCATTTCACTTAAACNNCAGGTTTTACTCATTTTTTTTTGTGACGTAATATTATTGAAAAACAAAATCGTATAAAAGGCGTTTTTTTCTCTCNTAAGAAGTCAAGCAAACGAATCTAAAATAGTGGTCTCCAATGTTACATCGAAATACGACATAAAATCTGCGTCACCAAAAAGTTGTCTGTTCTGTTTCAATCATAAGTGAACGGCACACGTTCTTTGTCCTTCAGTCTCAAATAATTTCTACCTTTTCTTCGTAGTATGCAGAACGAATGTAAGTTTAAAGTTTTCTTCTACTCATATCAATTCGATTTTGTTGTTCAGGTAAATCTGTACCAATAGTATCGACGAGACGACATAACTGTTGCTATCNTCTTTCAAGTTCAAATGATTATGTTTGTCCATTAATAACACCGAATCTGTCAACTAAACAACAAGAAATCGAACAACGACAACATGTTGAAGCTCATGTTTTTTCNAAATTAGAAGAATTCAGTCGACAAACNTACACGAGTCTATTTCATTTGACATCATTCTCTCGTGTACGTCGACGTTTGAAACGCGATGTTAAATATTTAGCTAAACAATTTCATCCATATTTCGTTTCTGAAGATAAAATCCTTCAATGGATTGATGAAACACTCGAACGAATCAATTCACATTTTTCACAATTTAAAAACCTCGTCGATTCGAATCGTGAATTCAGTCAATCGCTACTAACTGATGCTATATATCAACCAACAGATCTCAACAATCAATGGCGACAATTACAATTAAAACGAGCAAAAATTCTTTTTCCGAATTTAACTTCAATCAATGAAAAAGAACTTCTCGGACAATATCAAAAACATATCATCAAAATTTATACNCCAGCACAATCAAAAACCAATCGTCTTCCATTGAAAAATAAAACTGAAATTGATTTAGAAACTGAATATGTTAAAGTCGAACAGATTGGACGAGAATATCTTGAGACATTATTTGCTAATTATCGAAAACGGCAACGTCCAAATTTGGTTTTAGTTAGAGAAATGATCGATCATGGAATGAAACAAATGATTAAACGACCTAAAAGCAATCAAATTGATGAAATATATAAATCAACAAATATTCTTTCGAAAGCTTTGTTTATTATTAAAAGTAAAAATGCGTATTCAATGAGTTTGAAAAATGTTTCCGATGATTTTATGGTAAATGAATCTGTATATTCGAGTTTTGTGATTGAAATATATTTGTTTATATTTAGTTTTTACGTTTTGGTCGAGCTTTAGAAAATGACGATCGAGTAACAAATCGATTTAAAACATTAATTCATATGTTTCTTAATACAATTTCAATTCTTGTNAATTCATTAAAATCGNCTTCAATCGATGAATCATTTCTATTAATCTCTGATTTCGATTCTAAATTAACCAAAGATCAAATTCTTTCGCCGATTATTTATATTGATCAATGGACCTGGTTAATTGAAAAATGGAAAACAACTTTACAAATCTTTCCAATAAATCTAACTGAAAATGGTGCATTTGGTCGTCTTGTTCGAACAACAATCGGTGTTGGCATAGCTCGACTCTACGGATTCGCTGAAAACAATGAACAAGATGATTTAGATCGAAAATTTTTTCAAGCTTTACAAATGGGCTTCTACTATGGAGTTGCTTATGCGTCTGTTGACGGTTTACAAGATACATTAAGTGAACAAGAACAAAAACATATTGATATTGATAAATGGTTAATTGAAATGGAGAAAATTCTTGCAGGACAACAATTTGATTCGAAATCTTTACCTCAAATGCCTTTGACACCTCTTCTTCTCGAAACATTTCACGGTCTTGTTGAATTAACATCAGCAAATTCGATTACTGAACAAACATTTACAGATTTAGCTTTGTTACTTCGTTCACAACGAATCGATCAAAAAGATGCAACTAAATCTTACAAAGATAATAACGTTGACATTTATATGGGTTCATTATTGAAATCTCATTTTACATATACGGCAACAGCATTTATGGGTGGTGCTCGTATGATCAATGATCAGGAACGTTTATGGACGATGCCTTTTCTCGGACAATTAACTGATGATTGTCGAGATTTCGATGAAGATCTTCGAGAGAAAGTAATAACACCGGTGACATATTATGCTGAACATGTTGACGAAATTCTCAATCCATTTTTTGTATTTTTATTTGTTTGCGAAGATTTATATCTTCAAAGTCAACGAAATACGAATACAGGTGCTTTTCTTGGACGTCGTATTATTCGAACATTGAGATCATTACAAAATCATCTCGATCGATTTCTAACAATTTTTACATTGAAATCTTATCCTGAATTGTACAATTATTGTTCATCATTACAAAACCATTTCGATGGTGTTAGTGATCCAGAAAAATCTATATTTCGTTTTGTAAATAAATTCGCTAAGACTTATGCATTCAATCATCGAACAATTGAAACATTTGCCTATGATCATTTATCATCAATCGAACAATATCTAACTGTTACAACAAATGATGAAAACAACAATAACAATCCACTTATTCGTGGAATAAATTATAGTTTAAAAGCTGGAGGTAAACGTTTGCGACCGTTACTTTTATTAATCATGGCACAGATTTATAATCTCGAACTTGAACGTGTTCTACCATTGGCACGTGCTATTGAATATTTACATACGAGTAGTTTGATATTAGATGATTTGCCAGCACAAGATAATGCACCATTAAGACGAGGTCAACCAACACTTCATATGCCTATTGAAACGGATCAAAATGATGTACCATCGTCGTTAGCTGAAGGACGAGCACAATTAGTTTCAGTTGATTTGATTGCTTATGCAATTGAATTGGTTAATGATGGTCTTCTNCAAGCTGGTTTTTCATATAAAAGTATTAATAATGTAACTATTGAACTTTCTCAATCNATGAAAGAACTTTGNTATGGACAATTTCTTGATTTACAAGCAGCTCGATTGAAGAAAAATCTCACAATCGATGAACTCGATAATATAGCTCATTTAAAAACTGGCAAAGCTATTGAAATAACTCTTGTTTGTCCTGTCATACTTGCTGAACAAGAAGAATCATCTTTAAATAAAACCATTGAACATATTCGTCAATTGGGAAAATATATGGGAATTNTGTTTCAAATGAAAGATGATCTACTTGATGTTGAAGGAAATACAGATGAACTTGGCAAATTAGCTCATATTGATCAACAGAATCAAACAGTGACTTATGCTAGTTTATTAGGTATTGAAAAAACTCGAGAACGTATCAATCAAATGCGAAAACAAGCTGAATCGATTGTCGATGATTTATGGCCACAAGCAGGCACACTTCGTGANGTTATAAGACATGTCTGTGAACGAACAAAATAATCTGTCAGATTTCCCGAGCTCCTCTCTGTTTTTGCTCTGTTACTATTCATTCGTGCTCACACAATTCAATAAAAGGAAAGTTTTATTTTTTCTTTAGTCTTTGTTTTTTTTGTACGATGCTTTATTTGATTATACACATATATTTTCAATTAATTTGAAGTTTTCTATCCATGAAATGAGNTTGATATGGCATCGATTAAAACACATATAGTTCTCAATAAAAAAGAAAATCTTGTTTTGATTAACAAGCAAATGTTTGNTGTTTGTTATGAAACAGTAGTCAATTCGATTCGTATATGTTTGCTTGTCCTCATTGATCTCTTATTCACGAAAATCTAATCAATGTTCTTTAAACAATATTTTTTATTTATACTTCTATTCTATTGGTATTCATTTGCGATTGTCAAATCATCGACATTTTTCGTTTTCGATAAACAACTATTTGAGACAACGTATTATATTGATGAGAAATTTACAATCGGTGCTAATTTTGTTTTACCATCGTCGTTCGAGTGTCATTCGAATCCATGTTTAGTTGATTTAAAATTAACATTTATCGATAATGAACGATTACTAAAGAATCTTTGGTGTNATCCACCCGCTATTTTNAAATTAGAAAAATTATCATGTATTCTAAATAGTATCGATGCTAAACAAGGAACTTATCGACTTGCAGCTACTGTACAAGCGTCTATATCTGGTAATTTTACACCAGTTTTATCAGCAGAATTTCCCGACGATTCGAAATCGAATGAAATATGGATCAGTAGAAAGATTGCTGTGATAAATCCGTTGAATGATCAACAGCAACAACCTGTAAGTTTCGAATAGTTCGAAAAAAACTACATTTTATTATTTTTGATAGACTTCTGCAGAAGCAAGTAAACGTACTCGGAGACAATCGATTGATGTCAATAATGGTAGGAAGTTTTAAAAACTACCTTCGAACTTACTTTTTTTTTCTATTCTATTCATAGGATATCTACCATTACAATTGAACAATTATGCTGGTACTTCGTATCCAGGTCATACAGCTGATTTTACATGTAACGGTGACAATTCATGTCCAAATTATCCACAAACAGATGATCAAGGCCGTGTTGTTTGTTGTTTTCCACTTCCACAAGCATCAAATGGAATTACAGCATTATCATCAGTTACTTGTCAAAATACTGCTCGAAATATCAATAATTTTCAAGTTAATATTGGTAAAGATCAATCATTCAATTCTGCCAATGATTTAAGTGTATTTGTAATACCTATTGTTGCTACTGTTCATTGTAATATAATCTTACCTATCGGAACTATTCAACCGAATAATATTCAATTTCGTCTTACTTGGACATATCATCCAAATTCAAATGATAACAATGTACCAGTTACACCAGCAGGAGTTTTAAATGATGTAACTTTACCAGTCAAAGTTCTTCGTGTAACAAGTACATCAGCATTTGTTCAACAAGGATCGGGATACAATGAATGGTTCGTTTGTCCACCGTCTACCAATGGTCAAATATCAGCTTTACAATCGATTGCTCTCCTATCTGATAGTAATGTTGATTATTTTCGTTGTATTTATGTGAATAAACAAGGCATTCCAATGAATGATCCCAATAATGGTAATCTACTCTTGTTTACATCAACGAAAAATAGTCCTACAGACAATCCTGCAATAGCCAATCTACCAAATATTCATACAGATTGTTTATCAATTCAATATTTTCCTTCTTCAAATACTTCGTTTGATCCTAATTCTATTCTTCTTGGAATTACTATTGCATTTCAAACCATGCCAACAACAACAGCAGATGTATCTTCGGTAATACCACAAGTATCTCATTTACAAGGAACATTTCAAATTCAATTTGATGTTGCTATTAATTTACTTCCTCAAGACAATAATAATGGACAAATCTCACCAACATCAATAGAAAATAATACATTGATTCAATGTACTGAATATGACGCTGATATACCAATGTCTTATGATTCGTCAACTGGAAAATATACGGGCACATTTGAAGTACCGCCTCAAAATCCTGATGCAAATATTCTCGATTCTATAACTGTTAATGCCAGTTCAAATGTTCAGAATCCTATAAATGCAATTTTAGTCGATAGTCAAGGAAATATGCTATCTCCTGCGTATAGTTTAACATCTGGCATTCCCTTTCCAGATATATTAGAAATACCTATTTCAAAAGTTATTCTTCAAGCAACTGCTTCACAAGATGCACCTATGGATTCATTATTAGATTTGGATGTTGTTATGTGTCCTGCTAATGCTCCACAGGTAATCAAGAATATTTCGTTTTTACAATTATCATTGACATCAATCTAGGTCAATACTGGAATGCAACCTACTCCTCCTCCTCAACAAAATGTCCAACCAGCACTTCAACGAAATGCTCCAGTAAAATTACGTTTATGAAACAATATTTAATTTTTATTTCATTGTTTCTATATAGTTATCACCATCATTACCACTACCGGATGTGCCAGTTAATTGCCAAGAAAAAACAAGTTCAACTTATGGTACTTATCCACCGGATTTAGAAGCTTCAACTATTCCGACAAAAGTAAATCTTTTTAGGATTTAT